>Ga0325402_1001239_pt1 | contig 20414 bp, 16 predicted proteins | sample PopdelMetagenome_22_FD_207212 | JGI IMG/M metagenome (GOLD analysis project Ga0325402, IMG submission 207212) | Populus deltoides microbial communities from Bellville, Georgia, United States - Xylem-PdKOR-R3 | ecosystem: Host-associated > Plants > Phyllosphere > Stem > Wood/Secondary xylem...
TAAAATTCATAATTAAATATTAAAACTAAAAAGGATAGATTTACTTACAAAAAAATGATAAAATCTACAAGAAACGGATATTGTGACCACGTACAAGATATAAGAAACTTGAGTGCTCGTGTTGAGATATATAGTGGAGAGTTTGGGATGGGTGTTTGGCTGCAGTTTGGGAGGGGAGCTGCAGTTTGAGAGGGGAGAGGTGGGATGGGAAAGAAGAAGAAGGAGAAACAGAGGAAGAGAGTGTCGGCAATTGGGTGCATATAATGTTTTTTCCGACGGAATACTTCCGTCGGTGCTTCTGTCAATGATGTCGTCGGTGACAGTGCCACATCACTGTACGGCTATCTCAGTTTAAATCCCTCGGTAATTTCCGTCGGTAAAATCGCCTAACGTCACCACGCCATTGCATATTTTCAGACGAGCTGTATACCCCGTCGGCGAAACCGTCGGTATATACCGACGGTTTTGCCGATGGATTTATGCCGTCGGTATATACCGACAGATTTGGAGATGGAATTATTTCTGTCGGTATATATTACCGACGGAAAAATTCCGTTGCTTTTCTTTGGTTTTCTGGTAGTGTTTTACTTTTATTCTCTTCATGTTATTGTTATCTACATTTAATAAAATACATCTTCGTCTTTTTATGTATGTATATGTGTGTAAATATTTATTTTTGAAAAAAAAGAATAAAAACAATGTCTTGACAAGTTTTCATCATGTTCAGTTGTATTTTTCATAAAAATTGGGCTTTAATAGTAAGGTTGATGTGTCTCTTAGTTTTTAGCAAGCAACATAGGCCTAACACAACATTTTCAACTATAAAACAAGTTCAATATTGCGTTGATGAGTTTTCACAAGTTTGCATAATGTTCATAATGGTTAAGTACACATGTTTCCTAGTTTTAGGGTTCGATGTAGACATGACATAATGTTTTTAAGATAAAAACAAGGACAATAATGAGTCCATGAGTCTCCACCATATAGGGATTGTCAAGGCTCAAACTTGGTATTTTTTAAACTTAGAGTTTTCAAAATAAGATAATAATAAAAGGGTTAATAAATATATATTAAACTTTTGATCATAAAAAAATAAAAAAAAATACTTGTTAGACTCGATGAACATCCACCAATAACAAATAACTTATGAATAAGTTTGGAAACTAATTTGAAAACTTAATGATATACGAAAAATAAATTTAGTTGAAAACATATAGCAAAGATAAGTTTTCCTTGGAAAGGATGAGGTATGGGTCATTTTTATCTTACCTTAAACATAACCAACCCTTTACTTAAATCTCTGAAACAAATTTATTTTTTAGAATTCTTAGTCTCCTTTAAAAAACTAGGATGACTCCATATTTTTCTTTAATTTTTGGAGGTCCTATATTTTATGTCAAGTATGATGGGAGGAAAGTGAACTTTCCTAACCATAAATTTTAGAAGCATGTCTCGGTAAATTTGGCATAACTTTCCTTTAAAATACCCAAATTAAGAGATCTTAGTGATAGGTGAAATCTTAGAGGGAGATATACAACTTTGATGTTTTTGAACTTCTCAAAACAAGTCAATTTAATGGAGAAAATAGGGTTAAAAGTTAGGATTCAAAATCTACTTGTTTTGAAGAAAATATTAGGAAACAAATAAAATGAGATTTTGGACCAAAAAAAGAAAGAGGGAGGAGATCAAGGAAGAAAATAAAAAAAATGACGGGGGCAAGAAAGAGAGAACTAGAAAGAAGTCATGTTACGAAAGGAAGTCATGTAGAGTGGAGTGTTTCATCAAGTAATTCCAAGCAAAAGATTTTAATTATTCTCCTTATTTTTCATTTGATGTATTCTAATAAGAATATGGTCCAGACTAGCATATTTGAACATTTTTAACTCAATCCTCTTTACTTAGCCCATTCAACTCCTCTTGGATCCACTTTGTTTTAGGTCTTACAATAGACCTAATAAACACTCCTAATGGATAATTTGATGTTGTAGCTAGGATCGCATCACTTAGTGTGGATCACATAAAGTGTTCTTTAATTAATGGCTTGCTCCAATTACTATGTGATCTTTGATACCTTTTACAAACATGTAGGGGGTTAATTGTTAATATTAAAAAATTTTGTTGTGCTATTATTTCTAGATGACTTCTTTAACCCTATCAAGCATAATGCTCTTATTATAATGGTTAAGTCTCTATCTTTGTGCAAACAATGTGTATGTTTCTTCTCTCTTAGTTCATATTATTATGGACATTAGAATATGGCTATTTATTCCTATGTATTGTGTCAATCATTTCCTTCGATGATCATGTCGTTAATTTAGATGTCAATCATTTGAGGCACCTATTATACATGTTTCCAACTAAAGCTCATCCAATGCATTCAGCGAAGCTAGAATCCCTTCATCTAGAGACATTGTATCAAAAAACTTATTGCAAAATAAAAAGCCAACAACACTATGTAAGTCATGTTTTTAATCACCATTGAACTTATTTATTTGTAATAGATTATTTTAAGTTCTACATTAAATGAAAATAACTTTGATGAATTGATTTTCATTGCTATTATTCGGGCAGTCTTGTTTTCAGAAATTTTTAGTTTTATTTAGCTTTAGTTTTTTTTCCTGCTATCTAAGGTCAGTTGGATTTGGGTTACGAGATGATGTACATCTTAGGTACACCCTTCGTGTTTTTTTACAGTCTTTCTCTTTAATACAATTACACTTAAAAAAAATATTCGAAGAACCATTGTTTCAATGGAGTCAACTTTAAGATCATTCTAAATGTATGAATATAATAGATGTTTGTGGAAAAAGTTTAAGGTTAAATAAATAATATATACTTTGAGTTAATATATAGTTTTTTTAAAAATTTTAAAAAATAATTAATGCATGAATTGACTATAAGGAAAAAAAAGTACTAGGACAAGGAAAATGAGAGGGTTGTTAGGAATGTGTGGGAAAACCACATTGCAAATAGGTAAGTATAATGCAAAAAAAAATTATATTATTGTAAAACTATAATATTTCATTTCCTTATCTTAATTTTGTTTATCAAATTATTATACTAGGTTGCGTGATTTGTGACATGATGCTCCTAGATATGCAATGAACAGAGCCAACTTTGATGACATAGCATTGTGAAAAAAATTTAGACCGAGACACATCATAAAGGATAATTGGGCTAAGTTTCAAAAATTTTTGGCATCATATGATTTTAAAAAATGCTCACAATCTAGGTCTCAAAACAAAAGGAAAAAAAAAATCATGGTTCGATGAGCATGCACACTTGAAGAGCACTTTCCTTGGTGAACCATGCAAAGAGCCTAATAAGAGCATTGCTATATATTTAGTTATTTTTTCTTTAATTATTAATTTAGTTTGTATTTGTGAGACTTTTTTACAAACTATTTATTGTACAGGAAAAACAGTTTTGGTGTGAACATACTCCAATTGAGTTATATGAGGAAACTCATATAAGGAAAAGGGATAAGGAAAAAGGGTGAAAAGGTTTATCGATGATAGAAGGAAATAGTTCTTTGTAAGTAATTTAAGATAGTTATAATTGTATTACTAATGCTTTTTTGAAAAGGTTTAATTGGATTTTGACTTTTGTTTTGTTTTGAAAGATATATATAATGCCAACATGGTTGCTAAACATGAAGAAGACAATTACAACCATCCTCTTAATGATCCTTATTTGTGGTTGGAGACCGGAGCAATTGATAGACTTGATAAGAATTGAGTTTATGGTATGCTTATAGCATTGACTCAAGATACAAGGGTGAGTCGTAGTGTTTCAATGGTAGGCACACAACATTCCGACTTCAACCAAACATCATCGGCCATTGAGGAGATGGTTTGAGATAGGATTCCATAACAATTGGCTATTGAGTTGCACAATATAAGAGCATAAATAATGGCAGAACTAAGAGAAGAAATAAGAGCAAAAATCAAACAAGAAATAATAGAAAATGAGAGCAAATACATGCATATTTGGCTTTACATTTTCCTCCCTCTCCTGGAGCTTATAGATCAAGATCTTATTCACCCCCTCCACCTTTTTAAAAATTTTAATATGTCGTTTACAAAATTTTTATATATGGAATTTTGTTTAATATAATTATTGTTTGGATTCTGTTTATAATATTTTCAATTTTGTTGTTGTTGTTGTTGTTGTTGTTGTTATTGGTAGTGTAATGTTAATAAAAAATGCATTTGGGATTATAAAAACTAAACAACACAAAAAAAAGATATGAAACACTAACGAATCACCAAAAAATTGCATTTTTGTCAGCAATATTTACTCACATTTCATTGAAAAGTTACATGAAGTTTAGACATTTCCGATGGAATTGATGAAGGAATATTCCATTGGAAATTAAAGTGTTTTTTCATCGATGATTTCAACGGTAATATTTTCTCCTTTTTTTAATGGACTTCCCGATGGAACATGAGTGATAAAATCTAAATTTTTGGTGTGAATATTTCATTGGCAATTCCATCATTAAAGAAAGTTTATGATAGAATTACGGATGAAACACAAATATCTGATGAGAAACTTGTTCGATGGCATGTTTTCGTTGGGAATTCTGTTATTATTTAAATTGCTGAAATTTTTTTTTCTTATACACTGATTGTCAGAATATTCTGTCAATGTATTTAATTTTTCTATTAATGATTTTGTGTTAATTCTAGGAGGAAACACTATAGCTCTTAAAACACAAAAATCATCATCCAGAAAAAATATATTTGGATCAAAATCGAATCCGCAAACGAAAGATCAGGGAATATGTATCTAAGCACAAGAACTGGAAGCAAGCAATTACAAAACTGAATAAAAGCATAGAAAATAGAGGTATGATGTACGTTTGATTTGGTGACTGCAGGGCGGCGATGGTAGCTGTTTGAATGGCTTAAATTCAGGTATGATTAGTAATTGATGTTCATCAAAGCTTAACGCTACAAGGAGCAGAAGGACTATCTGCTCAACAAAGTTAAATTTGAATATAAATTATTAGGAGTCAAATTTAAAGCTTGATATGATAAAAGTATTGTTAAAACAACCTGCTCACTCCACCTTGGATGCCAATGTGTTGCTCGTTCATCACAGTCTCTATTTAAAAGAAAAGAAAGATGCTGAAAGAATAAAGTACTATCTCAGAGGGGAAATCTTGTCAAATTTAAAGCTTGATATGATCAAAGTATTATTAAAACAACACTCCACCTTGGATGCCAATGTGTTGCTCGTTCATCACAGTCTCTTTTAAATAGAAAAGATAAAGCAAAGAAACCTAATTACCTAAGGAGTTTGTTTCTTAGAGCTTCAGAAACCTCTCGGTATGCACAAGTCTCTTAATTCTGTCTAACTATTGGGAGGGAAAGTACTTCTGCATGCAGGAAACTGGTCTTCGTAAACAAGAGAAAGGAGGTATGATTCCTGTATTTAGGTTCATTATAATTTTTCCTACACTGTACACTCTATCTCTCATTCTTCAAAAGAGAAGATATTCATTAAAAAAAAATACTATTTATAGATTTTAAATTTAGATTTTTTTTTTGTTATTGGCACAAAATTTAGAGTGTATGGATATGAGGGATTAGTCTGACTTCTTATAAAAAAAAAAAAAAAAAAAAAAGGATTTTGTGATACATTTTTCATTAATACATGTTTACATTTTCTTGTTTGATATATAAAATGCCATAGAATGGAGTTGCGAATTTCTAATATTTCAGTTATAACGACGCTTTTGACATTGCATAAATTATAATAACAAACTTGTAATATTTTAGACTATTTTTCTTTTTATTGAGTTTGCAATTTTCTAACTTATTATTAAAATTGATATCAATTATATAAACAGTAATATATATAGTATAACTTTTCAAAGTATAAAGGAAAAGTGAAATCGCAATAAAAACATATAATTTTTAATGTAATTTTTTCTTAAAAAAATATTAGGCATTTTACTCATATTGAATATTCATTATAAATTTTAAGAATATTGTGCATATTAGTTTTATATATAGTTATTTATAAAGCAATTCCTAACACACTAAAAAGAATTGGAAAATACAGATAAAATATATCGGCAATTTCGTTGGCAATTTTATATATTGATAGAATCGTCAATAGAATATTTGCATCTAAAAATCAGCTTTTACTACCCATTTTTCATCAAAAAATACCTTGGAATTGGAAATTGCCAACGAAATTAAATTTTTTTGAAAACTATCGCTGATTTCATCACCGTTTATTTTTTTGATTGAATATTTCATTAGTTATTTCGTTGAAAAGTTCTTACACATTCTATAAATTTTAATAAAAGTTCTAGAATGTGTACGAACATTCCAATGGAATTGCCGACATAAATGTCAATGGAATATTGATTCCATCAACGATTCCATTGGAGTTTTAAATTTTTTTTTGTTTTGTTTGTTATGATCCTCAATCCAACAATTGCTCATAATAAACTCACAACCATAACAAAAAGCATCTCTGAAAATTGACTTGTACAAATTTTTCCATGGATAATATTAAATGGATAGTAAATGCTTATGTATTTTCATAGTTGGAAGATTTAAGTAGGAAATTTATATGAATAGCACACAAAAATGAGATAGAAAAAATTTTATACATAAACATTAACAAAAGTAGAAATGAACAATAAAAGATATTGGTAGAAAACCATTCAAATTTCAATTGAAATACAATCAAATCAACTAGGTGAAGTATACTGATACATCAAATCAAAGGTGTTGAAGGTGGAGGGGGAGGGGAAGGAGAACATGTTTAAGTGGAAGGTCCAACAAGGAGAGGAATAGGTACACTAAATGAGCCCAAACTTCCAATTTTATTATAGGAGTTGTGCATTCATTTTCTCCAACTCAACAACCACTTGTTCCTAAACCTTTTTGTGCACAATTTAATCAAACTCCTATGATGAATAGCTTAGGTCGACATATGGTATGTCTAGAGTTGAAACAGTGTGACCTTCTATCAATTCTTGGGTCAATGCGATAGGCAAACCATAAATCTAATTCCTATTAGGTCCATCACTTGTAGCAGCCTCCAACCACTCTTGAGGTTGTTGAGGATGATGGGTGGAAATGTTTTCACTAAATTTCTCAATCGTATTGGCATTATATCTTTTCTATAAAAAAAATTAAGTTTCAAAATTCAATTATAATTCATATTATTGATGCAGATAAATAATCTTAAATGAAATATAACTATCAAAACACTTATAATGAATGCATCTACTCTTTTATCAACAATTTTTTTCTCTTCTTCCCACTATTACCCTAATTGATATGAATTACCTCATTTGACTCCATTAGGGTCAGTTTTTTATCAACTTTTTTTTCTTGAAAATTAAATAGTTTGTTAAAAGTCTCCCTAATAAACACATAATTAAAATTTTGTGTGCGTGTGTGTCATAGTAAACTCTTACTAGGTGTTTTACTTTGTGGGTAAACAAAATTGCTCCTCTAGTTTGCTTGCTCATCGAAGAATGAGTTTGTTTATTTTGATTTTGTTTACTGCATCTTGAGCATTTTATAAAACTTTATGATACCATAAATCTAAGATACATTATCCAATTATGGTCTATAATATACGTTGGTTTATATATTTTTCACATCTTTATGTCAAATGACCTGACCTTCTTCATTGCTCTTACATGGGCATTGTATCAAAACATCTCGCAACCTGGTACAACCAATAGTTAATTGATATATGATTTAAACTTATTATATAGAAATTTAGTAAGAAAATAAAATAAAATAATATAGGTTTATAATAATATAAATTTAACATAACACTTAATTATAAGAATGTATTGAATATTGGTTCTTTAAACTCATGTAGTCGAACTGTGGTTTCTTCATACTCTCCTTACAAGCACCTTGTTGCTCTTTCCACCAAAATTTCTCTTTAATTGATTTCATACATGAATTAGATTTTATAATTTAAAAAACTTGTAACATTAAACTTTTCTTATTAAACATATACCATATACATCCATTCAAGATGGTCATCAAGCTAACTCCATTGAAATAATAGTTCTTCAAATGACCACTTTATCATAATTATGATGAAACGAGTAACTTCAAGATTAGAAAAACAAACAACAAAATTATCTAACTATAAATAACAACAATATTATCACTCTAATATAATCAACCAAACACATTAGGGAGGTGAAATAACAAACCATTATGTAAAGTAAAATTTAAAACTAATAACTTACAAATTCTAAAAAAATTAACTTTTTGGGTAAAATTTAGAACTAATTCTTTTTTTTATTAAAAATGAATCACAATTAACCTAAACAAACCAACTAATAATTCACAATAACAACTCTTTTTTTTTGGATAAGACAATAACAACTTAATAACCCATCATTTCTTAAATTGCAAAGTAACTCAGTTCCTTCAATTTAGAAAAATATAATTCGCAATCCAATAACTATCAATCACTTTATAAGTTGAAACATATTTAACTCTAATTTTTATCAATTCCACACAAATTCAATTTTTTCTAAAATTTCAACTAAACCATAAAATTGTCAAAAAAATAACTAGTACCCAACGGACTACCCATTATTTATTCAATTCAGGAATAAATAACATTAATTAATACCTAATTATTATCAATTACACATTAATTTCATTTTCCCTAAATTATCAACAAAAACCTAAATTGAATTAAATTAATTGGAACTCAACTAATTATTCATTATTTCTTTAATTCAAACTTATTCAACTTAAATTAATACCTTTAATTATTATCAATTCCATTTAAATTCAATTATCCCTAAATTTTCAACTTAACCATAAGATTAATAAAACAATAATTTGTACCCTTTAAATTACCTATCATTTCTTCAATCCTAACACACCTAAGTTACAAAATCACACTCAATTTCATCAAGTAACAAATTAAATTCATTTACCCCAAATCTCAAATAAACCCTAAAATACAAATTCTACATTAATACATAAGACACTTATATATATATATATATATATATATATATATATATATTACAAATACTAAAAATAGATTTCAATAGATTAACTTAAAACATAAATTTATGGGTTTGCTTACTTGGTAGAGTGAGGCTTAATAAAAAAAAACCAAGAGATGAAAGTTTAGGCCTTAGAAGAACTGTTGCTAGGGAGAGAAAGAGAGAGGTGAAGGTTTCATCTTTATTTAAAAAAAAGATAAATTTATTTATCCAAGTTGTGTTTGAATTAGAACTATCAGATTTTTCTCCTAAAATCTCAGATGGAATTTTTGTTGGCATTTTCATAGGTGATTTTGACATGTTAGAAATGCTGACATAAATTCTGTTTTATTTTTTTGTTCTTTCCATATGAAATTACTGATAACAAATTCCCATCATATTTTTCATTGGTAAATTATGATGGAATATTTTTCGTTGGCATTTCCATTACTTTGTTTGAATTTTCTTGTAGTGACATTAACCTTAAAAGCTTATAAGTTTATTTGAAAATGATGATACCATCATATAATTTTAAAAATATCATTTTGATTGTTTTATATGAAAATAATTTTATTTTAGAATATTAAATAATATAAAAACAAGAAAGAGGGAAGAGTGAGTAGAGTCAAGCCCGTGTATATAGACTTGTTTAAATGGTTTGTCCAGTATGCAAGCCTTTAAAAAACACTCAAGTGAAAAACACATCATCCACTTTAGTTTTTTTTCCTTAAAATAAATGGATGTCATATTGTGACATCTTATCCACTATCAAAAAATCAAAATTCCGGTCATTTGGAACCTAAAACTAAAATTTTTCACCTAAAAACATTAGTTTTAAAACTCAAAATCATTAGAAAAAATCCTAGAAAACTTAATAAGTCACTTTTTAACCCTATAACACCCTTTAATTAGTCTAAAAACTCAAAATCATACAAAATCAAAACAAACTTTATAGGTTCTAATCTATTTTTTCTGATATAATTAAATTTCCAAAACACATCTTTCAAACTTCGATATTTAAGATGACCCATTGATACCAATATTGGCTTTTTTTATCTGAATATGGCTAGCCAAAATCTTTCTCTCTCCTCTTCTTTTCGATGACTTTCTCTCTCATTTCTCAAAGTCAAAGGATTGAAACACAAGAAAAATGGATTTGTTAGGATCGAACTATCAAAACTAAAAATTACAATAATAAATTCATAAAAATTAAAATTTCAAGGATCAAATCAAATATTTTTACTAAAAAGGAATTATGGATCCATTATACCAATCCATAATGAACATATGCGAGGATCTATAGTAATTAAAATAGTAAAACCTTGAGTAGTGTTTTTAGTTTATTTCATAATTATAATTCCTAATCCTATTAAATTAACCATGAATCTTGGTGTTTATATTTTTGAATTTTTTATTCAACTATTATTTATTTTTATTATATTGGTATTGTAAAAAAATATCTCATCCCAAAACTTTAAGCTAATAGTTGAATCTCAATGAAATTTTTTTTATATTAATGTCTTGTGCACCCTATTAATTACAAGTTTATTGGACTTAAAACATACACATACCCATCATTACCTTATGCTTATTCTTTGAAATTTAGTTAGAGATAAAAAGATGGTGAGAATCAAGATTTTGATTGCTTGGTCATTAAGGTTATTCTAAGTTTAAGAACCATTTTAATCTAAAAGTTTCAACTGTTAAAGGAAAACTTATATTAAGTCACGAAAAATTATGGAGAATAATGTCTTGTCTAGTTTAAGGATAATCATTTAAGGTAATAACCACTAATTATTGATGGTATACTATTAGAGTAAGAATGGTCATGCCAAGTGATTATCCAGGGGTAGAAAGTTGTATGAGTAATTAATCATTTAGGCCTATTCCTTCAAGGCATGTATATCTTTAAGGGTGCAATATGGTTTTGGGATACAAGTTTTGTCCAGGATAGGTACTCTTTTTGGTAATACAATCTCTATTCAAGACTATAACCTCTATTTTTCAATAGGGATACAAGTTGAGTCTGAGAGAATGTGTGGCTAGTCCAATCTAATGGATTTTATAAGGCCTCAAATTTGATTCCTTATCAATTACCTTATGTTTCAACGTGAGGTTCACTTAGTTTGAGACTTGACGATTTTGTTTTACAATGTAATTTAGAAGGATCAAAACTTTGAAAATGCTACTCATCAAGTTAAAATTATTCGACTTCCTTGTTTTATTAGCCAAAGTGATTCCTGAAATGGATGAGGAGCTATCTAAAATGAATCTTGAATTTTGTTGTGATACCCTTTGTATTAGGTGGTATGGTATCCTTACGAATGGAGCTTTTTTTGGCTTGGATGCTTATTCTAAACTAGGCTGTGAGCTTTGTACAAAGGTTCTAAAGCCAATAATAGATTTGAGATAAAAAATTATGGTACCACATCTAGGTCTATCCTCAAAACATGGTCGAAAGAATCTTGCATATGGAACACACATTTTATATATGCTTTATTGGGTCAAAGCCTATCATAATTGTCTAGGGTCTTTTTCTATTCAAGCTATCAAAGAAAATCTCTAATAATGAGTGATGGTGATGACAATGATAGTGATTGATTTTATATCTATATGATGATTAAACCTTTCATTTTGCTTTAGTGTGTTTGGAGTGCATTTTGAGAATGATCTTCATTATGGAGAGAATGACTTTTATCTAAGTTGGGGGGAGTAGTGGTGCTCTCTCTTTTCTTTTTGCATGTCATTTTGACCCATCTCTTCTAAAAACTAAAGTTGTTTACATGAAGTAGTTGGTGCCGGTAGTGGAGCTAATGGTAAAGATACTTGCTGAGGAAAAGGAAAGAGCTTTGATTGCTCTTGTATCTCTAGAATAGTCTTTGTAAGCATTCTCACTTATTGTGTTAGCTATGAGATATTTAGAGAGACTTTGATGAAGCGTTAATTTATGGTTGAGAGGTCTCTATATATCCCTCCCTTATCCTAGAGTTTTATGGTACCATTTTCGCCTATGGAATATTTAGGTAGTTGGCTAAACTAGGTTAAATATATGTCTTATTTTCTCCTTTATATTTATATTAATTTGATATATTTATACATATAATTTATTAATTTATATAATACTGTTAGAAAATATATTAAAAGTCATAAATCATTATTTTATTTATTAATACAACACACAAACCCTTAGTTATTCTTGGACCTGGATATAAAAGAATGGCCTTAACTTGACTTTGATCCTGTTTGTTGTTTTGCGTTTTAAAAATGTTTTTGAAAAAATTGATTTTTTTTTATTTTTTTGTTTTAAATTAATATTTTTTTGTGTGTTTTTAGATCAGTTTGATGTACTGATATCAAAATTGATTTTTTTAAAAAAAATTATTTTAATGCATTTCCAAGTAAAAAACACTATAAAAAACAACTGCAAACCACACTCCCAAACACACTCGATCGACAACGCTTTAACAACTCGATTTTGACTTGAATTTAAACATTTATATATATCCTCCTAAATAATTGTATTGAGAAAAATTATTATGCAGCTAATGTACGTTTTCTCTCACTAATACTTTAATTAGCATATCTCTTGCATTCATGTTTTCTATGAATTCTTTAGTCTGCTTGGCCAAATAACAAGACATGTAAACTGATACAACCGCAGCAAAGTTAAGTCACTCAAGAAGAGATCGAGCACTCAACCGACATTATACCATCTTCCAGCACGTTGCAACTCTATGCAATTAAAAATAGATATGCCGAGACCAGTGCATGAGGAGCTTGAACAATGGAAGGCAGTTAAATTCCCAGTTCCGAAGCCAGACTATGGTTTTTCTGAGCCAAATAAAATACTGCAGAAGGAGTTTTATACCTATGCAAAGGAAGACAACTTCAATGCCTTGTTTGGTCTCTTGTCCGATAAACTGGAACATGTTTCATCAGAGGAAGTGCTCAATGTCATTTTCAAACATGTTGCTGCCTCTGGAAATTCACTGCTTCATGTGGCAGCAAGCCATGGAAGCGAAGGTGTGACACAGCTACTGTGTCATCACTTCCCCCTCCTAATCACCAGGAAAAATTTCCTGGGTGATAATGCGCTTCATCTGGCTGCCAGGGCTGGACGGTTTAACACAATTCAAATTCTCGTCAAGCATGTGAAAACTCATCTTAGAACACTTGAACTTGCTAGCTTGCTGAGGATGAAGAATAATAAAGGAAACACCCCTTTGCATGATGCAGTCATCAAGGGTTGCCGAGAGGTGGCCTCTTTCCTCGTCTATGAAGACCTAGAAGTTTCCTACCACAAGAACAAGGAAGACAAGTCTCCCTTGTACTTGGCAGTAGAGAGTTGCAACGAGGAGATGATTGCTTCTTTTATAGAAGCTATGCCGGAAGGAAATTTAGGTAATCACATGTTTTCATCATTTCGACGTGAAAAATAACATGTCACAATTATAATTATTGGTCTCATTAAAACTGATTCTTCATAATTTCATTTTATGTAAAGCATAAAATTCAAGTTATTTCCATGCATTTTGTGTTTTTTGTATTGATTATCTAATTTTTAAATTATGCTGCACTAGAAAAACTAGCGGTCGGCAAGCCGGATATAATGCTTCCCGAGGACATAAAAGGGGGAAATCTCCTTCATCTTGCAGCATCAATGGGCTTCCTTTCTAGAGCAAGACTCCTGGTTAGTCGATGTCCTGTTGCCGCATCACAAAGAAACGAAGAAGGCAACTTACCACATCCATGTTGCATGCCAGAAGGGCCATCTTGAAGTAGTACGCGAACTACTTACTTATTGGTTCGATCCAATGGATTTTCTCAACGAAAAAGGACAGAATATTCTTCATGTTGCAGCGGAGAGTGGACAGATGAAAATGGTGGATGAAATATTGAGAAATCGAGATCTGGAAGCACTTATAAATGAGAAGGATTACGATGGAAATACACCTTTGCACTTGGCTGCAATGCATGGCCGTTCTGAGATAATGCAGGCACTAGTGAGTGACATGCGAGTGGATAAAAGGATTGTTAATAATGAAAAGTTGAAACCATCTGGTGTTGTTGCGAAATTATTGCAAGGCGGACGCTTTGAAGCACCAAAGTCAGATGGAATGGTATGCTTATATGCTGAGCTTTTTTGAAAAACTGAACTTATATATGTTGCCAATGGGCTTGCAATTGCTCTTGAACATCACGAGGGATCAGTTTAACTTGCAAAAAATGAAAATGAAAAGGACAACCATTAACATTACAAAAACTGAATGCAAGAAAATACATTCAAATCCAGTTTCGAATGTATACTTACAAATTAATACTGTCTTTGCTTGTCCTTGCTCAGAACAAGCGAATCGATACCAAGCATGAGGATGATGCTGCGAGATGTGTATGGAACAAATCGCTGAAAGCAGAAGTTCGCAAAATGGTAAGATTTTCGGTTTCACAAACTTTCTTTCGTTTAAGTCTTGGCATGTGCCTAACATCACAAAGGGTTTTCATTGCTCCATCATATATCTTAATTTTAACATTATCAATTCTAGCAACTTAGATTTTATTATCATTTACTAGCACCATAGAATCTCCATCATATTCTTTGTGAGTATCAAAACATTATTTCTTTAAATAAATATGAAAAATCTACAATCCATGAATTTTTCAAAACCTTATTACAATATTTATGATCCATGAGAACATCATCATCTTTGCTCCCATCTTTCATGGTAAATTACAGGACCACCTCCCATCACCAATGCCTCGTTACCTTTTGACATTGTTTTCTACTTTCAAAAACCTATCATTCTCCAATAAGATTATAGTTGCGTCATTTAAACCTAAAGGTATCCTTTTAACTAGTATTGTTTGCACCCATGCATGGCTTGTAGAATGAGGTTTCACTCTTTATCCTCAATTGTTTTCTAGTATTGACTACTTGAGTTGTCATCCTGTTAACTCTTGAAAGATAGTTGTGCATACCCATTCCTTCATCCATCCTCAAGAGTACAAATCTAACTTCAAAAGAAAACGATTAGTCATGGGTGTAGAAGCATAAATACTCTCTAGTTTTTTCCATATGCCAATAAGATAACTTCATTAATTATCTCTTATAGCCAATAAGCTTCTAGTAATTGCATAGGAACAATCAATACTCATTTAAAAAGATTTTTTTATTGTCAAAACCTCAGTCACGTTTAATTCTTTTATACCTTTAGAATAAAAGAAAACATATAAAAAATTTCTTTCATGATCTCTTAAAAATCCATCAATACCAGAGGGTTTTGGTTAGCCAATTAAAGAACCATTCACATTTCACTTTAGGTGGCATCCAAGTCAAATTATATTCTAGTTGCTTAGGTCCACGTAAGAAGCTAATCAGGTGATTGAAGTAAATATATTCTAGTATAGCAAAAACTTTCACATCCACATTTTGTCCATGTTGCAACTTTATAGAAAAGGGAGTGATAGATTTCTTTTAATTACCTTAAATTTGATTAATCCAAAGTGGAAATAAAGTTCTTTACTTGCTCAAAAATATGGAATATCTCACTGATCTACTAAATATATGGCGATGAATTACTTCTTCGTTATTATGGGACATTAATAAGCTAACATTGTCATAATGCTTTATATAATTTGTTTACCATATATTTTCTAATTAACACTTTGTTGTTCAGCGTAAGGTAGTTAAAGTTTTGGTGGAGGCAGATGATAAGACTGAGTTTGACAACAATCTTATCTCTAATTTAACAAGAACGACGTTAACGACGGAGGAACTGAACAGAAGGGTAGGGAATCTTCTCGTGGTGGCAGTACTGGTAGCTGGCGTAACCTTCGCTGGTGCTATCACTGTGCCTGGATCAGGTTCTGATCGTAACAGTGGTATCTCAAAAAATCTGATGAGATTATATATTTGTTTTGACATGTTAGGTATGAATTGCTCCCTCATCGCCGCTATAATCCTTTGTCGGATATCATTAGGTCGTGCCAGTGATGATGTAACATCAAGCATGGAGTTAGCGACATGTTATAATTTTTACTCCCTTCTCTGCATGGGTTTAGCATATACATGCATCCTGGCAATCACGGTGCAGGAACGACGTACTGGATTTTTCAGAGACATCATCACACTCCAAGCCTTTTTTCTTTTTATCCAATTATTTTATTCCTTTGGATTGATTCTTTCAACTGCATTTAAAGCATTGGCTTTCCTGCTTGCAAATCTCTTTAAATTCAAGGCTGGAATGAAAAGAAGGATGTACCATGTACGGACTTCTCTTATGGGTAGAGAATAGGATCACATCCAGTTCAAACTGGATAGCTTGCAAACGGGAGGGCATTTTATCTTGTATTTAAATCTCATGTAATTTGTAATAAATAGATATTAAGCTCTTTCTCTTCTCTCTTGTAACGACTTTGGTTATATATAAAGCAGAACATGCATGTCTCTTGTGTGTGTTTTCAGAGTTCTTTCATATTGCAGGGTACTTGACTTTCGAATTCTTAGCACTAGATAGTTTGACAACAACTAATCGCGTGCGTTTTTGATAAATAGTTGGACCTCAGCTATGATGTGGGGTTGGATTCTTTTTCTTTCGTATAAAAAAATAATGTTAAGTGTTGTAAAATGTGTTCTAAAGAAAAATACATGATGGACCAGATTAGATTAAATAGATTTGTTTTATTTTAATTAGATGTTTTATTTTAATTAGATAATAAAAAAAATAGATAATAAGCTAGAGCATATAGAACAAATTAAGAAAATATAATCATAATAACTTGAAAAAAAATATATTTCAAACGATGATAAATGATGTGATTCAATTCCCGACCCATTAAATATTAAATAATAAAATTGGATAGAATAAATAGTTTAATTTCCAACTAATCAAATGTTAAAAATTAAAAAAATGAATTTTACAGAAAAATAAAAAAATAGTAATTGAAGGAATGAAAATCAAAATTAAAAAAATATATATTTTTGATTGAAGAGTGAAATTAAAAAGAAAATTAAATTTAACAAAAGGACTCAAAAAATAAAAATAATGATTAAATTGAAATAATATTAAAATTTAGGGCTGATTTAGATCAAAATAAAAAGACAGGGGTTACTGTAGGGAGCTTAATTGATTTTTTCAAGGGTAATTTTGAAAGAATTAAAAGTTGAAAAGTTAATTAAGGACTTGAAACATTTAGAAACTAAGGACTGTTTTGTAAAAGGCGCAAACATCCAGGGGTCCAATCACAATTTATCCAGGGAGCAATATTAAAAAACAAAAGGAGGGAATTTCCTGTTTAAGGGGCTTGATCGCGAAATCTCCAAACTTCAGTGACCAAACCGATAGAAAAGCAACGGCGCCGTTTCCAAACGAGCTGTTCATCTTCCTCAACGCCTCAGCTGCCCACGATGCAATACGTTACTGAAACGTATGGCATTCTCTGGCTATAAAGCCAGAGAAAGAAAGGCCTCCAGGAGGAAGGGGGAGGACGAACTAAGAACGAAGAGGAGGAAGACCAGGGGACTGAGAGCAAACCGAGACAACCAGAGGACGAACGAAGAGAACGAAGAGAACAGAGAAAACCCACGAACAGAACACAGCAGGTGAACGAAACACACAGAACACACTAGGAGGAAGACCAGGGGACTGAGAGCAAACCGAGAGAACCAGAGGACGAACGAAGAGAACGAAAAGAACAGAGAAAACCCACGAACAGAACACAGCAGGTGAACGAAACACACAGAACACACTAGGAGGAGCGAAGTGGGGAAAAAAGCAGGGGAAAAACAAGCAAACGCAGAGAGGACGAACGAACAAAAAAAACCCAGGAAAAACAGAGACGACCGAGTAATTCCAGGGGTAATTTTGAAAGAATTAAAATTTGAAAAATTAATTAACGACTGAATTGAAACATTCAGAAACTAAGAATGTTTTTTCCAGAGGAGACACAGATAATACACAGAGAACACTGGACCAAAGACCACAAGAAAAACACAGACGCAAGAACAGAGATAATACAGAGAAGACGAGCAAAAGCAGAAGGCCACAGGAGAATGAAACACATGCAGAACAGGGGACGGACAGGAAGAAACCGATCAGAGAAAAGCAACAACAGAGGTGAAAGCAGAGGAAGAAAGTAACTAGCCGACCAATCCTCCATCACGTCTTTATCTCCAGAACTATCATGCAGGGGTTAACATTTTCAGTTAAGTTTAGTTTTTATTTAAAAAACCAATCAAATTAAATTTTTATTTTTTTTTAATTTAAAACTAAAACTGAATCAAAATCAGTTCAACCCGATTATTTTCAGTTCAATTTGGTTAATTAAAAAAAATGAAAAAATCAATAATCTAGTTTTGTTTCATATGAAGAGCAAGTTGATGCCATTAACAACAAAACAAAGAAGATAGATGATAAATTGATTAGTCTATACGGCAAGAATTCCAGCCTGTTCAAGTGCAAAATAATAATCCTAACCAACAAGATTTCCATTAACTCATAAAAAAACCAAAACAGTCCGGAAAATCCATGAATCCAAAGTAGATAAAAGAAAAGCAGATCCCTTTTATGCAAAAGCATGTGGAAAAAATGCACATCCCTTTTATACCAAAAAAAATATATATCCCTTCATAAAGTGTTCAGTGTTCACATATCAAGAGTCAACACAAATATAGTGAAAGAGGAAAATATTGAAATTTTACGGTAATGCTGGTGTTGAAAGTTTTGATGATAATTGTTTGAACTTCGAACACTTGAATTTTGATCTAAAGAATTAGAGAACAATGAGAATGAGAATTACAGAAGGAGAGTAGTGAGAAAGAGGGGCAACTATGAGGATGCTCTTTGCCTTTTCTGCTGCAAGGAGATTGAGACTATACATCATCTCTTCCATCTCTGTCCTACATCTTGGTCTCTCTGAGGTAGACTCTTCAGATGGTTTGGGTTTGTAGGCTGTCTGCCAAAAAACCCAAATCATAACCTTCAGGAATGGTCCGGCCTATTAAAAGGAAATTTTCAACGTCAAGCAATTACCCTTCTCTGTAAAGGATTATACTGGTCAATTTGGATAGCGCGCAACAATATGATCTTCGATTCCAAAACTCCAGACTGGGATGTGATTTTTGACCTCACCTTTCATCGGTTGGCCTTTTGGTTGAAGTCCTCTGTTAAAAATTTCAGTTACACAGGTTCCGATCTTTATAGAAATCCTGAATGTATCATGAACTGGACTAACTAGTCGGGGTTGTAAATTCCTCGCTCTCTTTATGATTTAATTCCCCCCTGTAATCTTTCTTATTTCAGCCCTCATCTTCTTAATGGGGTCGCCTATTTATAATATACTCGATTACTATCAAAAAAAAAAAAAAGAGGGGCAACTTGAAAGGCATTTGGGAGAGAGGAGGCGACTGAGACCTGAGGGTGAGGGGTTGTTAAGTTTAGGTTTAGGGTTTCCTTTTTTAGTGGGTTTAGATGTTTGTTGAATCGGTTCAATTTGGTTCGGTTCAATCGGTTTAAGATTTTAGAAACCAAAATTAAATCAAACTGATTTTTTTCCAAGTTTTTTAATCAGTTTTTTAATTCGATTTTTTAGTTAATTTTTTTTGGTTTGTTCGATTTAGTCAGTTTTTTGGTTTTTTTCTCACCTCTACTACAAGTTACATGTTGTAAAATGTGTTCTAAAGCATAGAGAAAAATACATAATAGACTAGTTATAGACTTAGACTAGACTAAGTAGATTTGTTTTATTTTAATTAGATGATAGAAAAAATAAATAATGTCGTAGAGCATATAGAATAAATTAATGTGTTTATTTTCCGCAAAATAATTTCTGGAAAACTACTTATTGTTCGATCCAATGGATTTTCTCAACGAAAAAGGACAGAATATTCTTCATGTTGCAGCGGAGAGTGGACAGATGAAATTAGTGGATGAAATATTGAGAAATCGAGATCTGGAAGCACTTATAAATGAGAAGGATTACGATGGAAATACACCTTTGCACTTGGCTGCAATGGATGGCCGTACTGAGATAATGCAGGCACTAGTGAGTGACAAGCGGGTGGATAAGAGGATTGTTAATAATGAAAAGTTGAAACCATCTGGTGTTGTTGCGAAATTATTGCAAGGCGGACGCTTTAAAGCTCCAAAGTCAGATGGAATGGTATGCTTATATGCTGAGCCTTTTGCCCAAAAACTGACCTTATGGTGCCAATGGGCTTGCAATTGCTCTTGAACATCACGAGGGATCAGTTTAACTTGCAAAAAATGAAAATGAAAAGGACAACCATTAACATTACAAAAACTGAATGCAAGAAAATACATTCAAATCCAGTTTCGAATGTATACTTACAAATTAATACTGTCTTGGCTTGTCCTTGATCAGAACAAGCGAATCGATACCAAGCATGAGGATG
>Ga0325402_1001242_pt1 | contig 20398 bp, 18 predicted proteins | sample PopdelMetagenome_22_FD_207212 | JGI IMG/M metagenome (GOLD analysis project Ga0325402, IMG submission 207212) | Populus deltoides microbial communities from Bellville, Georgia, United States - Xylem-PdKOR-R3 | ecosystem: Host-associated > Plants > Phyllosphere > Stem > Wood/Secondary xylem...
ATCATTTTGTTTTTCCCTTCTTCGCATATAGACTCACTTTCTCACTTTCTCTGCTTCACCCCTCTCCTAACAAGGTCAGTCTTCAAAGACCTTATGTTCTATGAGAGTAGCTGTCTCAGAATAGTATAATTTTCACTTTAGCTGTCTGAGAATATAATAGGAAATGAGAGATTCCTTGTTTGTATTTTGATCTTCAATGTACTTTGAATTTGAAACCAAAATGAGAGTGTTGATAATAAAGGACACGAGGTGCTCTGTAATTGCTTTTCTATTTCTTCAAATTAGTCAGATCTTCAATGTACTTTGAATGTGTGTGTTCTGCATATAAGTTATGTTGTTGTAGATGACAGATGAGCAATCACCATATAGGTTTTCTTGGTTTTTTTACATTAAGAACCGAACCGAATCAGACTGAAACCGGTTGGTTTGACTCGGTTTCGGTTTGGTTTCGGTTTTTTTAAAAAAAATTGGTTTGGTTGGTTTTTATAGGTAAAAACCGAACCGAACAGAAAATGATCACCCCTAGGTATAATAACTCATTTCTCTTAAAATAGTTTAAGAGATTTCTCACTTGTGGTTTGTAATAACCTAGACTTGAAACAATTATTCAAAGTTAAAAAGAACATCTAATCTTTATGTAATCTTCATATAAAACCTAAACAACTTTAACGACATCCTTGAGACTTTTGAAAAATTTTAAATTTATCATTTCTGCTGCATGATATCAGAGCCTTTGTTAGATAATCATGGTTGTTGATTGCATGTTTTAATTGTTAATGGTATTAATTACGAATTAAATTTATGTGCAAATTTATTTTTCCCAAAAGTAATTTTTTCTCTCATGATTTGTTTTTTAAAACTTTTGGCTACTGTTCCAATAAAATCTGGTTGGAATCTTAAAAAAATAGTTTTAGGTCGTTGTGCCTTTACTAGCAACAGTGCCAACCGCTGACATGCCAGGTCTAGCACATAGACCAACTCGCTATTGGATGGCGAGGTGGCAAAGCTACTGCCAATTGCCACACGAGGAAACCACCTTGTCAGGTTGCTTTACACTGCTTGACACAACGATAGCTTTGACCGCTACTTCCAATGTTGTTGTCGGTGATGAGTAGTGTACTATAACTTATACCTAATTACATCAACGGTATAATTGGGACAGAATCATGATTTTACCCCTCCATGTATAAAATATTAATTTTATATTTAAATATTAAAACCCTTAATTAAATTAATTATAAAATTAAATTTTCTAATTAGATTATGATTGGATTAAATTGTTTAATTCAAAAATTGACTGATTTTGTATTGTCCTAATTGGATTAGGATTTAATTAAATAATATTTAGAAAAATAGTTTTTTCTAAAATATAAAGAGTTTTTAAGCTAGAGAATTTTATTTATTTGATCCTAAAAACGATATTATTTTAAAATTGCACATAAAACCAATAATTATAATTAAAGCATGTAATATTTTTATTTATGCTTATTAATATGTTATTATGCATGATGGATGATTATGAATATTAAAGACCAATGTGATTATGTTTTTATGATGGAATAGTTGTAATATTAATAGGACCCACATGTCCTTCCTTTTCTTTATTTTTCTTATAGGGTTTTAAAATTATTTTCTCATTTAGTTTTCATCGAATATAACTAGAGGTTTCTTATTCAATTATGTAAATGTTATATAATTTAAAAATATAAAAATTTAGATAAGAAAACTATTTGTAATCCAATAAGAAGAAATAATAGTTGTCAAGGATACAACCATGGTGCTTGCAAAGGACTTAATAAGATTTGCAGCAGCTAGCTAGGTCTTGATCATCTAATTCTTTTCGATGCCTTAAATAAATTAGTTTAGATATATTCATAATTATCTAATTAAAATAGAATGAGGCTTAATTAAAATAATAAATCTCTTACATGTTGTGGGCATGATTTGTTAACTTTCAATTTTATATGCATAAAACAAGAGTTTTATTGATGGATAACTTGTTGAGCTACTCAAGGTTACCGTTAATCCAACATGTTTAATGCTATAAAATTAGGTTATACTTAACTAACCTATATGATTTGGATAAGTTACTTATGATTTGAATGAGTTATATATAATCATATAAGACTAAATACAGTAGTTAGGCGAAACATATATGATATATTTAGATAGAAAGTTGTTACCTATCTGATCTAGAAGTCACATAAAGATGTGATTGATAAGTTATGTCATCTACCCAATTTAATCTATTTTGATTTGTTGAGTTATTTAAGATCATATAAATTCAATGGGATCCTAACTCATTAGGAGATCAAAACGAGATTTCTTGAATTAATAATGAGGGCTATTAATTTGCAAAAAAATAGTGGGAGGCCAATGATTAAAGACCTTATCTAAACTTGATTATAAATATTTATACATGAAACCAATACCCACTATTTTTACATGAATAAGTTGATAGATTACCTTGAATAAAAATAAATATATCCCTAAATAGCATACATGATTCTAATAAATTAACTAAACCAAACTTCTTGGACTAGTATCGAAATATAAGAATTGTTCTCAAACAAGAAAGAATGTTATTTGTTCTTGAAAATTCAATTCTTTATATCTTTGAAGAGGAAGCTGATCATAACGAAGTTAGGACTGAATATCAACGTCATATTGATAACGATGACTAGGCTACATATGTGATGTTAGTTAGCATGTCATTTGAACTTCAAACACATCATGAGAATATGAATGCTCATATAATAATTATACATCTCAAATAGTTGTTTAATGCAGCTAGATGCACTGATAGGTATAAGACCTTTTAGAAATTGTTACGGCTCCTCGGTGAACACCTATGTGTTGAGGATGATTGACTGTTTTAAAGATATTGGGCTAATTGGGCTTTGTCATAGACCATGAGTTAAATGTTAAGTCTTGTAGTCCTTCTATCAAAATGCATAGAAGCCTACTTGTTTATGTTTCTCTATAAATAAAATATTATGCCTTTTATTTTGTTTGCACATGATAGTACAATACATAAACACAAAAACATAAAAAATGCTATCACTTAAAGGTATACTAATCTCTCTCTCTCTCTCTCTCTCTCTCTCTCTCTCTCTCTCTATTCTAGAAGGTTTTATGAGATTTCTCACTAGTTCCTGTGAATTACCATTAGAGATTGTACACTTAAATGTCTTGTAGTTTGCGACAATCCAGCCTTGAAGCAATTATTCAAAGTTGAAAAAAATATATGATCTCTTTGTATAAAATCTAAACAACTCTAGATTTATCTAACGAAGTCTCTGAGATTTCTAAAAAAAATTTAATTTACCATTTTTAAATGCCACTGCAATTGTTAAATTATTGACGAAATAATTCCGTTAGTATATTTCAGAGAGTTGGAAAAGAATTACTGCAAATGCCATTGCAACTCACCAATAAAATTACCCACGGTTATTCTGTCGGTGATATGCTAAATAATATCGAGGGAATTATTGATTTATTGAAGCATGTAATTTTTTTTTGGCGTGCATGGTTCGTTTGTAAATTTATCGGTAAATTTTTAATGACGAACTTATCGATAAACTGGAAATTACCAAACAGAGTTTTTCCGACAGAAGGTTTTTATTCGTGATTCTGTCAATAAAATAATCACTGACAAAATATTATAGTAAATATTAACAAAAATTTCCATCTATAAAACTATTAAATCTAGTAATATTTACTGTGTGTGTGTGTGTGTGTATATATATATATATATATATATATATATATATATATATATATAAATCCAACACTACTAACATTATTTTCATGTAAGTTGGTGTGGCTCATGGATATATAAACATCCACGAGTCACTTGGTAAAGGTTTCCTTCCTATCTGGAAACTCACATTCTCTGCTTTAACCTCCGATCATCTCTTACATTTTCTCCATAAACACACACAATACAGCTTCTAAGGCTTCATTCCTCATACACCAGTGCTAATTTAAGTATAAAAAAGTCTTCTAAGTCTAACATAGGATTGTTTTGCAAGTGTTTGTGAAAACCAAGTCCACTAGTTTTAATCTCTCAGTTCATTCACAAGCCTTCAAAAGACCTTGATCTTTTGGGAATTTTTTCAAACTCACACTGGATTAATTTAAGGATGCGATATTTATTTTGGATTTTAGGAAAACTGAAAAAGATTGAACTGCAGTTTTTTTTCAGTCTTATGTGTAGTTTGAGGTGATAACATTTATCAGAAAGAAATTTAATGTTAATAAAATGCTATCTCCATTGCAAGTTGCAATAAATTCACCAGTTATTCAGCAAAATAAAGATTCTGCAAGCCCTAAACTTTGTGTTTGAAGATACCTTCTTAACAAAGAGAAAAAAAAAAGAGTATAAAATTGTCTGCAGTCTTGGAAGCAAGATCCTTGGCAAATGCCTCAACTTTGATATTGATGACAGGTCTTCATCAAAGACGATTGGGCATAAATGACATGGGAATGTGTTGGGCAACAGATCATAACAAGTGTCTTTATTGTACACGTGTCACATGCTGACTAGTGGTGTAAAATTCTATTGTCCTACGTAAGAGACTTGCAGCAGATGTAATGAACATATTTTTTCTGCTTTAAGAAATAGTAAAGTCTCAATGCTCACCAACAGAGTGCTTTACTACAATTTAGTATCCAGTTTTTACATTTTTGACAGGAGGTCATAGCTGCAGGCAGAATTTTGCTTAAAAGCCAAAAAAGAATGAAGTGTCAAAATCTTCTTCAACAATAGTGATGAACAATAAAATCCAAGCAACCTTTTAATTTAGACCAACATGTAGATAAAATAAACAGTAATCCAAAGAGAAAATGAGGGCGGGCAACCTGATTGCTTTCAGATTCCTTGATTCCCTGCCGTAAAATAAGTGCCGGCAAATTTACTAAATGCATTTGGCATTGGATTAGCATAAGACAATAGCGGATAAAACGATACAAGAGAGAGGGACACAAATAATTAATTATTTCCTTAACAACGCATATAAAAAGCAATCTATGTTTTGAAATTTCAAGCATTGATGAAGCTAAATGCACCGTTGAAAGTTTCATCGCTCTCCTAGAATTAGCACAGTCGACAATGGGAGGCAAAGATAGCATGTTTCGGTATGCTGATAGCAAAGACAAGCTGTTGATGTTCTTTGGGGTTCTGGGCAGCATTGGAGATGGATTGCAATATCCTCTCACAATGTATGTTCTTAGCCATGTTATCAATGAATATGGAAGCTCCAGTGCATCTGTGTCTATTGATACCGTGAACAAGGTGAGCATCTTGAAGTCCTCGAAACTATCTTGTTCTAGCAATCCCTTCTATTTATCCTTCTTGCTATAGTTAAGGTTGCGCCAGTGACATTACTTGATGTGTCTACAGTAGTAGAAAAAACCTAAATGAAGGACTTTGGCATGGGATATGTCTTGAAGACATGAAAATATGTTGAGAGGGAAGGTTTTGACTCCATATATTTAGCTGAAAATTATATATCCAATATAAACTAGAGTAATCTGCATAATGATTGATTAATTAGCTCATCCAACGCAGAAACTACCTCCACAGTGCTTATACATGCATGATTTCGTACTACACAATGGAAATGTAAAAGTTATTGGTGTAAGTTCATGCCTAAGGCTTGCGTAAATTCTTAGAAGTTCTTAACCTTAAGTGCATCAGAATTCATCTTGATCCTTCTTAATATTATTGATTGTTAAAGCTCATTTGAGTTTTTAATTCTACTTGTCAGTACTCTCTCAAGCTGCTATATGTTGCAATTGCTGTTGGACTTTCTGCTTTTGTTGGTGAGTTCACTATTAGTAAATCTAATGAACTGCTTTCAAGTTTCACTATTTTCAATTGAAAAACATTAATCAACAGATACAGGGAAGCTAATTCTGTTCTTTGTTGCATTTTGGTTGATCTTTACTTTTGCAGAAGGACTGTGTTGGACAAGAACTGCTGAGAGACAAACCTCTATAATGAGAATGGAATATCTGAAATCTGTCCTTAGACAAGAAGTTGGTTTCTTTGACACCCAAGAAGCTGGTTCTTCCACCACGCATCAAGTTGTCTCAACCATTTCTAATGATGCCAATTCAATCCAAGTAGCAATATGCGACAAGGTTTTCGTTTAGTATTGTTCTTTCCTTTAATTCACTTGCACATAAGCCTGAGCGTTGAAATTAACTCCTATAGAAACAACTTCAAAAGTGCTTTTACGTTGGTGGTAAAGACTACATATTAGTTAAGATTTAAGGTTTGTACAGTGCCAAACCTCACAAGCATGGCCCCCCCCAAAAAAAAAAAAAATATTCCTGCATTTTAAGTCGAGAATTTGATATTATTCAGCATAAAATGTTCTACCAAATACATGCATATTTATGTTAGCCTGTTGGCTTTGAATCTGTCTGGAGGAAAAGTGATAAAATGTTTGGTCACTTGCTCAAGCATCCATCCCTGAAGCTTGACCTGACTATAAGCAATAAGTAATCTAGATAAAACTATTTCCTTCATCTCCATGCTGTGATTAAAATTATAAAATGGATCTTATGCTGCTTGTAGATACCAAACTGCCTTGCATATATGTCAACCTTCGTCTTCTGCCTCATGACTTCTTACATGCTGTCATGGAAGCTTGCACTGGCAGCTCTTCCTCTCACATTGATGTTCATTATCCCGGGACTTGTATTTGGGAAGTTCATGATGGATGTGATCATGAAGATGATTGAATCATATGGAGTTGCTGGCGGGATAGCCGAACAAGCTGTTTCATCTATAAGAACTGTATATTCATATGTAGCAGAGAATCAAACACTTGATAAGTTCAGTCGTGCACTTCAACAAACAATGGAATTAGGAATAAAGCAAGGTTTCGCAAAGGGACTGTTGATGGGGAGCATGGGAATGATTTATGTTGGATGGTCTTTTCAGGCTTGGTTAGGTACTTATTTGGTGACAGAAAAAGGAGAAAAAGGAGGCTCTATCTTCGTAGCTGGAATCAATATCATCATGGGAGGATTGTAAGTTCCTTTTGTTTCTATTTTCCTCTTTTGATAATTTCTTTGAAGCAGACTAACTGATTTAATTTGAGTTCAAGAACTCATAGTTTTTACTCTGCAATTACAGGAGTGTTTTAGGAGCACTCCCAAATCTAACTTCCATCACAGAGGCAATGGCTGCTTCTACTCGTATTTTTCAAATGATTGATCGAACTCCTAGTATAGACTCGGAGGATAAGAAGGGGAAGGCTTTGTCATATATAAGAGGAGAAATTCAATTTCAGGACATATATTTTAATTATCCATCAAGACCTGATACACCAATCTTGCAAGGCTTGAATCTCACGATTCCAGCAGGTAAGACAGTTGGTCTTGTGGGAGGCAGTGGTTCTGGAAAATCCACAGTAATTTCGTTGCTTCAAAGATTTTATGACCCCAACGAAGGACAAATTCTCTTGGATGGACACAAAGTAAATAGGCTTCAGCTCAAATGGTGGAGATCGCAAATGGGTCTGGTTAACCAGGAACCAGTCCTCTTTGCAACATCTATAAAGGAGAATATACTGTTTGGGAAGGAAGGAGCATCGATGGACGAAGTGGTAAATGCTGCTAAGGGTGCAAATGCTCATGACTTCATTACCAAGTTACCAGATGGATATGAAACTCAAGTAAGCTATCTTTTTTCTTTTTTAAACTAACAATTTATTTCTCGAATTCATTTCAATAGAATTTCATAGAAATATTGATGGAAAGAAATTCTAATAGCAGGTCTCAGATGTTTCTTTAGTAAGAAAATGGAAAACAATTAATTTATGAATTTTGTTTCTAGGCATTTAACTCAAATTCTGTATGTTAACATGCTGTTCTTGATTTCCTAGACATTTATTCAACAGTCATTTTTGGCATTTAATTCAGTTAACTAGAATTCTTGAAGTCTGAAAAGGTCAGAACGTAAGATAGATTACAGTAGTTCCTGATTAAACACCATCTTCATGAATTCCTCAGGTTGGTCAATTCGGATTCCAACTATCTGGTGGCCAAAAGCAGAGAATTGCCATAGCAAGGGCTCTGATCAGGGACCCCAAAATCCTGCTTCTTGATGAAGCAACCAGTGCACTGGATGTACAGTCAGAAAGAATAGTTCAGGACGCAATAGATGAGGCATCGAAAGGAAGGACAACAATCACCATTGCGCATCGCCTCTCCACAATCAGAACAGCAAACCTTATTGTGGTTCTACAAGCAGGGAGAGTAATCGAATCAGGTTCACATGAACAGCTAATGCAAAAAAATGATGGACAGGGCGGGGAATACTTCCGGATGGTGCAATTGCAGATGGCATCACAAAATGAAGCTTCTAATGACTTCACTTATCACAATGATGGGCATAGCTTCCACAGGATGAGTCCTGCGCCAAGCCCACTGAGTGTGAGAAGAAGCGTTCCAGGCACTCCACTGTTAAACCCCTTTAGCCCGGCATTCTCTATGGGCACCCCTTATTCCTTCTCAATCTACGATCCCGCAGATGAAAGTTTCGAAGATGATTTATACCAACTGAATTATCCAGCTCCTTCTCAGTGGCGTCTGCTGAGAATGAATGCACCGGAATGGGGAAGTGCCTTGATTGGATGCTTGGCGGCAATAGGTTCTGGAGCAGTTCAACCTATTAATGCTTACTGTGTGGGATCGCTCATATCGAACTACTTTCTCAGTGACAAATCGGCCGCCAAGCATAAATCCAACAAATTGTCTCTTGTTTTCTTAGGCATTGCTGCTCTAGATTTCATCACCAGTCTCCTCCAACACTACAATTTTGCAGTCATGGGAGAAAAGTTGACAAGGAGAGTACGTGAGAAACTGCTAGCAAAGCTGATGACTTTTGAAATAGGGTGGTTTGATGATGACGAGAACACAAGTGCATCAATTTGTGCAAAGTTAGCCACCGAAGCCAACATGTTTCGATCTCTTGTTGGGGACCGAATGTCATTGCTGGTTCAAGCATTCTTCGGGTCTCTCTTTGCTTATACACTAGGGCTTATTCTCACGTGGAGGCTAGCCCTTGTGATGATAGCAGTACAGCCATTAGTTGTTGGGAGCTATTATTCAAAGAGTGTTTTGATGAAAAGCATGGCAGGGAAGGCACAAAAAGCTCAAAAGGAAGGAAGTCAGTTGGCAAGTGAAGCTGTTATTAACCATAGAACCATAACCGCATTCTCTTCTCAGAGAAGAATGTTGGGGCTTTTCAGAGCTACCTTGAGAGGTCCCAGAGAGGAGAGTGCTAGACACTCTTGGTTGTCAGGTTTTGGCCTGTTTAGCTCACAATTTCTTAATACAGCTTCTACTGCACTAGCTTTCTGGTACGGAGGAAGGCTTTTGACGGAAGGTTTGATATCCCCAGAGCACCTTTTCCAGGCATTTTTGATACTGCTTTTCTCTGCTTATGTCATTGCAGAAGCTGGAAGTATGACCAATGATTTATCGAAAGGAGGGAATGCCATTCGATCGGTGTTAGCAATCCTAGATAGGAAAAGCGAGATTGACCCAAATAACTCTTGGGGTGCTTTGGACATCAAAAAGAAGTTGAAGGGCCAAGTAGAGTTCAACAATGTCTTCTTTGCATATCCAACAAGACCAGACCAAATGATCTTCAAGGGCTTGAACCTTAAAATTGATGCAGGGAAGACAATGGCACTGGTGGGACCAAGTGGTTCTGGAAAATCTACCGTCATTGGACTTATAGAGAGGTTTTATGATCCCATGAAAGGAACAATTTTTATTGATGGACAGGACGTAAAGAGCTACAATCTGAGGTTGCTGAGATCTCATATTGCATTAGTCAGCCAGGAACCAACACTGTTTGCTGGTACTATCCGTGAAAATATTGCCTATGGTAAAGAGGATGCAAGAGAATCTGAGATACGAAAGGCTGCAGTTCTAGCCAATGCACATGAATTCATCAGGTATGAAAGATGTTATAGTCAATGTTACAGAATTAATTTTCCATCCAAAAGAAGTAATGGTTATAACTTTTAAGGGCGAGAATTGAGCTGTCTAAGGACGCATTACGATATAAATTAACAAAGTATGTAAATAATCTTTGCCTGGTTTTGATCTGAGAATCTGCAAATTGAAGCTATTAACCTCTCATTCCATTTCATTTGTGCCTTTTTTGCAGTGGAATGAAAGAAGGATATGATACCTACTGTGGAGAAAGAGGGGTTCAGTTGTCTGGAGGTCAAAAGCAAAGGATAGCACTTGCTCGTGCGATAATCAAGGACCCATCAATCCTCTTGCTGGATGAGGCAACTAGTGCGCTTGACAGTGTGTCAGAGAGCTTAGTTCAAGAGGCACTTGAGAAGATGATGGTTGGCAGAACATGTGTAGTCATTGCTCATCGGCTGTCAACAATACAGAAATCCAACTGCATTTCAGTTATCAAGAATGGAAAAGTTGTGGAACAAGGTTCACACAGTCAACTAATGGAATTGGGTAGTGGAGGAGCGTACTACTCTCTGACAAGAATACAAAGTGGAAGCTCCTCTTATCATTGAAGCAGGATGGTTGTTCTTCTCAGAATTCCTTCCTATCAAATAATCAGGAGATAACCTGGAGGGTAATGGGTCTTTTATCTATGCAAAAGTTATTCCCTGGCACTTGTGGTATCATTGTCGATCCTCCATCCTGTCCCTCGCAAAAGGGATTTTAAAATGTTTATATTTTTAGCACGTATTTCTGCAAGCTGACAGGACCTGGCCACAACATCCTGCCTAATCTTGCAATGCCTTCTTTTCCTAGGTTCTCTTTATGTTGCTGGAAGTTATCTCTTCTTGGATGCTATTAAACATCATAGTTTATGCAATTGCCTACCTATACTCTTCATTGCTACTGGATAATGCAATAAGCAACTTAATCGGAATAGAAAAGATGAAGAGTACAAAATTTTGGTGTTCATATTCAATATGATTTGTATTAGAAACTTGCATCTTTCTTTTTATCTGTTGATATTTGCTCGCATGATGATACTTGCATCCTCATTTACCTTATCGATTCTTGTTACTTACTATCATTAATGGAACAGAAGCTTTTATTCAATTATTGATTCTTGAGAGATCTATTTCAACTCCTTTGTGTGATGTTGGCTCATAGTTTCCTTACGGAGAATATGCATGCTTAAAGAAAGAGAAATGGGAAGCGTATAAAATGCCATTTTTGCTCTTTTGTACACTGCATTATTAGTGATTGCCAGGGTGCAAAATCCTGGCAGATGTTCGGAGGTGAATTCGTCATAGAATATGGAAATGGAAGTAACTGTTATTACAGAGGCCTGTAATTCAAACTTTATGAAGGGAAGGTTTCTGTCTTCTGAGTATTTTGAGGTGAGAAGATCTGGAAAAATACTAATCCTTCTTTGCAGAAAGTGAGTTCTGATACCCACTTTAACCCTAGTTTAACACCCGGAGAAATACCAGTTGTTTCTCAACATACGGAATATGTAAGATCAAAACTATGTGAATGCTGATATAATTATTCTTCATGAATAAAGAAGATCACTGTCAAAGAAATATTTTAAAATATAAACTATTAGATCATTGTCTGCATGCTGTGAAACATTATCCTTGGCAAAGTTTTGACAGAGGATAAATTTAAGCATTTTGATTGTTACATGTGAGAAAAGGTCTTGTATACAGCACATGGATGGAATCTGAGAAAGATGAATTTATCTAAATGTCTTATGCAATGATCACTTACAAGAACAAGAATCTAAAAATGCATACCGAGTTGACATATTCAATGTCTTGGATAAATGAAACTCTCTGATACACATTTCTCTTTTTCTTTCATAGAAGAAGAGCAATTAACAACTAGTTTTAAGGGAAAGAAAGATCTGTTACATAATCATTGGAGGAAAATCTACTTGTTTCTACTTCATTGGCAGGAGATGACAAACTGCTGGCAGAATTTGTTTGCAGAACATTTGCAAAATGTGAAACCAAATAACAACCAAGAAAAAGGGAGCATAGCGAGTTACTGCCCCTACATAACTATGGAAACGCAAAGAATGATTCGAACCTCGTAATCATCACTTCAAGGACAAACTATTATTTATTTAATGTCTAATGTCTATATCTTCAGCAATAGTGAGAGATAATGACTCTTAGCAGGTTTGTAGACCAGCATGTAGACAAAATAAATAGTGAGCCAAAGCATAGGGCGACGGATATTAATATGAGTATTTTTTTTATTCCTTGGTCACCTTATGAAGAACCAAGTGCCGGCTAATTTACTAGATGGCTGGATGCTTCTGGCATTTCATAACAGTATAATGAGATAATAACAATACACGAAAACATAGGGTCTTGTACATAATTAAACGACTGAACTATCCAGTCCCTTCTGAATGGCGTCTGCTGAAAATGAACGCACCTGAATGGGGACGTGCCTTGATTGGATGCTTGGCTGCGATAGGTGCTGTAGCTATTCAACCTATTAATGCTTACTGTGTGGGATCACTTGTATCAAAATACTTCCGCAGTGACAAATCTGCTGTAAAAAATAAGTCCAACATATCGGCATTGATTTCTGTAGTTATTGGTGCTCTCAACTTCATCACCAGCCTCCTTCAACATTATAATTTTGCAGTTATGGGTGAGAGGTTGACAAAAAGAGTACGCAAGAAACTTCAAGCAAAGCTGATGACTTATGAGATGGGTTGGTTTGATGATGATGAGAATACAAGTGCAGCAAGTTGTGCAAGGCTAGCCACTGAAGCCAGCATTGTTCGGTCCCTTGTTGGGGATAGGATGTCATTGCTAGAACAAACTTTCTTTGGTTCTGTCTTTGCATATGCACTAGGACTTGTTCTCACATGGAGGATAACCCTTGTTGTGATTGATTAAAGACTGTTTTGATGAAAAGTATCGCCGGGAAAGCACAACAAACACAAATGGAAGGAAGCCAACAAGCAAGGAAGCCGTTATAAACCACAGAACTATAGCTGCATTCTCTTCTGAGAAGAGAATGTTGAGGTTTTTCAAAGCCACCTTCAGAGGTCCCAAAGAAGAAAGTGTTAAACACTTCAGGTTTTGGCCTGTTTAGCTCCCAAATTTTTTAACACAGCTTTTATCACACTAACATACTGGTATGGTTGGAGCTCATGACAGAAGGGTTAACAACCTCATAGCACCTTTCCTAGCATTTTTATACTTCTTTTCACTGCTTATGTCATCAGAAGCTGAAAGCATTACTAATGATTTATCCAAAGGTAGCAATGCCATGCGAGCAGTATTTGCAATTCTCGATAGGAAAAGTGAGATTGATCCAAATAACTCGTTGGGTACTTCAAACATCAAGAGAAAGTTAAACATCCAAGTGGAGCTCAACAATGTCTTTGCATATCCAACAAGACCAGATCAAATGATCTTCAATGTCTTGAACCTTAAAATTGATGCAGGGAAGACAGTGGCACTGGTGGGGCCAAGTGGTTCTGGAAAATATACCATCATTGGACTTGTTGAAAGGTTTTATGATTCCTTGAATGGAGCAGTTTTTATTGATCTACAGGAGATAACCAGCTTCAATTTGAGAACTCTAGGATCTCATATTGCACTAGTCAGCCAAGAACAACACTGTTTGCTGGAACTATCCGTGAAAATATTGCCTATGGTAGAGGATGCAAGAGAATCTGAGATGCGAAAGGCTGCAGTTCTTGCTACTGCACAAGAATTTATCAGGTATATTGCAGTCGAAAAAATAAAAACTCCTACTCAGCCATGTTCGTATGAGTAGTACTAATTTTTCAGACATAGTTTCATGCTTTGACAGGGAAAAAAAACAATCCTTTGCCTTGTTTGATTTAACACGCTGCAAAAAGGAAGCTATTAATTTTTTGTTTGTGCTTTTCATCAGTGGAATGAAAGATGGGTATGATACCTACTGTGGAGAAAGAGGATTTCAGCCATCAGGAGGTCAAAAACAAGGGCTTGCACTTGCTGGTGCAATCCTGAAGGATCTATCAATCAATCCTGTTGTTGGACGAGGCAACCAGCACTTGACAGTGTGTCAGAGAGCTTAGTTCAAGAGGCACTTGAGAAGTTGATGGTTGGCAGCTCGTGTGTAGCTATTGCTCACAGACTATCAACAAATCAGAAATCCAACTGCGTTGCAGTTATCAAGAAAGGAAAGGTTGCAGAACAAGGCTGCCACAAAGAACTTCTCGCATTAGGTCGTGATGGAGCATACTACTTTGTTACAGAACCACAAACGGGCAGCTCCCTTTTTCATTGAAGCAGAATCACTGTAGGAAACTACATGATACAATGCAAAGATTGCTTACTGTCAGGAATAGCAAGATTTTTGAAGCAGAGTCTGAAAATTCATAGTGCCGCAACTTAAATTTAGCATGCTACATGCTCCTCAAGCTCAGAAATCATTCTTCTAATTAAAACAAGATTAAACGAAATCATTAGTATCAGATCATGGGAAGAAAATTATGTTTTCCACTTGAGCTAAATGCCATTTCTTGCCGTGCTTATGACATATGACAGCACCCTGCTATGCTCCATTCCTTGTAGAAAATGTGTACGAAAAACCCACAAATTTCTCATACTTTCACTTCATCGCAGTTTGCATTGCATTCTCGTAATCATCAAAGAAAGAATTGCAGGAAATTACCATTTCAAGTCAGTTTTTTTTTCCTTTTCTTTCATCTAAATAAAGCCACTATATAATACAATGAAATTCCATCTTTTACTTCATATGCTTCTTTCAAGTATCTCTTGAATTCGATACCCTATCTAATGTTAGCTCGAAGATATCTTTTCCAATAAATCTGAAATAAAATATGATGATCATTGTTATCAGCCAAGCCATTCTACCCGAGAACTGAGAGTATTCGTGGGGCAGATAGTGTATTTTAAATAAAGATGACCTCTTCTAGGGTATGAATATTTATGAACCATTTCCCAATAAAGTTGCATTGCCAAGAAATTTCGACATAAAACCTCGTGCATCAACAGGCGTACCCAGAAATTTCCTGCATAACCGTACTTGAAAATAATTAAGCAAAGGCGTGGCACTACAGCTTAAAATTACAAGGAAAGGGGTTATGATTTCTGTGAAATTGCAAGGAAAATGGCAGGTGCCTTCTTGTTTCGATCTTTAATCCATGGCAAAACTTAGAAACCAACATCCGATTACTTGCTTTCCTCGATCACTCAAAGTCTTCTTTTCACATGTCAGGATACGAATCTCAGCCCACATGACAATGACAGGGAACCTTTTTCTCCTCTTTTCACACCTCCAATCATTTTTTTTTTATAGCCAAGTTTTTCGTTACACATTAACAAAAGCACCCACGAATAGAAGATGGTTTTAGTGCTCACAATTTTTATTTGTTTTTAACTTTCTGATATTACACTGGGATGCTGGAAGTTAGCTGTTCGTAAAATCAGATCCTTTAACTATCAGTCCAACCCTGTTTGTTCAAATTCTCGCTACCAAAACAAACAAACAAAAAAACCTTCAGTGCACCATTACTCAGCTTGATTGAAAGTGAAATCTGGATTGCATAAATTTGAAACCCAGTAGCACAACTTACTGCTATTCTCTGCGTCTGGCCTTTTAGAATAGAATACACTTTTTTCTCTGGCTTGGTGCGGTAGACCAGACTAGATTAAACACAAAGATGATTAACATGTCTGCTTTGAAAACTAGACTAGCGGCTGCTTTTGAAAAAACATATTAAAATAATATATTTTTTAAAAAAAAATTTAGTTTTTACATCAACTCAATCTAAAAAAAAAAATTAAAGCGAAAAAATAATAATTTAATATCGAAACAACAAACATGCTCATAAAATGTTCATTGCAGCTCTGATGTTTTACCAGGATCTAACGTTAGTGAGTCATGCACAGGATTATCATGCTTTCACTTTAGATAGCACTTTCATATCCCTAGCAGAGCTGGAGGACCTGGTCTGCCGCACAAGAGACGTCCTCGTAAATTTTCTGGTAATTGCTTGTTGAAAAACATTTCCCATTATCATCAGCATGTTGTACTTCAAAAGTCCATATCTTGTCTTTAATGAAGAGTAGGGAATCTAATGAAAGCAACAACGCAACTATTTTCTTTCACAAATTACCATATCATTGCTTAAAAGAGTAAGAAAATGAGTTTTCTTTTGCTCAAAATCAGGATCCAACAATCATAGTTATACGACCCAACCAGGGTCGAACATGCCAAGCACTTGAGTCACAAGTTAACTCCTGGATCGGCGAGTCAACCCAAGATATGAAGTCAATAAGTTGCTAAGATGACCCATCCGTTAAGGTTTATAACAATGCCACCAATGAGGTGAAAAGGCGAATAGAAAAGATGCTTATATGGGGAAAACAGCCATTTTGGGTGACCAATTTTCTTTCCAACAAACAGCATATGGTCTAAGAAAACTTGTACATGGGGAAAGATAAAAGGCCTGCTTTAGAACCATGATTCCCAGCTATGTGAACCATTCATCAAGCAAACCGTAGTGTCTTGAATAGAAAATAAAAACATCAAGCAAGCTTAGCATGCAGACCCTCGTTCTGATCTGTGAAAAACCCCTCCCATCTCATGTAATCATCACCTCAAAACTAAATAAGGGGACTGCAGCCCGCAAGTTAAAGCATACACTCACTCCAACCATTGATTAGCTCATGAAGCTAACCATTCTAAAAGAAAAATGGTGGAGATATTTATAAGCTGTCCTTAGCATCTGGTAGCAGAATATTTTCACCAGAAATGAAACTTGTATGCTTCAATACATCACTGGCAAATCCATCACAATATGGTCAAATCGATTTCAATACTAAAAAAAATAAACCACAACTTCCATGTATAAATTGAAGATACAATCTGTTAGTGACAAAGACAACAGCAACAAAAGGATTTCCAAGAAATAAAAATATATATAAAAAAATCATCACAAAATCCAAACATGCTACAAGAAAGTAGAAATAATGCCATCTAAAAATCACCAAAAACCAAGAAAGCCTAAAACCAAGAAATTAACAAGAAGAACTCCCATTTGCCCGTAATAGCTCCTAATCTTATTTGCATTAGACTTGAGCTTTAAATCTTTGCGGTTGACTTTAACAACGGTACCATTGACATCAAAATCAAGCCCTACCCTGATCTTATCCCTCTTAGTTTTGAACATAAGAATCTTGTACCTCACTGAAGTAGCCAAATCCACCCTGAAAGACGTCGTCGTCGACCCATTTACTGCAGGAATCGCCTGGACAACCACTTTCCGGTCAATATTTGGAATGGTAAAATTCTTTGTAGCCTTCTTTTTATGCCCCTGATAAAACTTTGGTATAGTAAAATTCCCAATAAAGTGGGACCTATTTGGACTGTCGAAAAATGTAACGTTTATAGGATCATAGTACACACCCTTGTCTTTGTTGGTGTTTTTAAACCTAAGTTCAAACTCAAGTTTTGTAAGGTTTGAGGTTTGGTTAAGAGGAATATAAAATTGTCTAAGTAGACAATCAGGTGATGAAGTACGTAAGCTGAGCCACATAAAAAGTGATGTCAGCCCTAAAGTGAATATGAAGCTACAACAGCACCTACAACAGCCACCTCCACCGGTATCCGGCATGACAAGGTGGTTTTCCGGTGAGGCTGAAAAGGTTTTAAAGGAACGATTGAGGAGATCAAGAAGAGGGAGAGATTGTTTAGTTTGCGTAGAGAGAATAATTAAAGCTGTGGTCTCTGGTTTTTTCTCCTTTATAAAGGAGAAGCAGGGGTTAATGGGACACAGTGCACGTTGTAGCTTTCTGTTGGTTTAGAGATGTGATAAAGGTACATGCAGGTCGTTTTGGTTGTATATCTTGGCCAATGGGATCTTAGGTTGGTGAGAGAAATGAAGAAGCTTGACTATATTGGCCAATGAGGTTGTAGCACAGTGAGAGGAGTACATGCACGGCAGGTGAGTTGATTATTGCTCTTTGCCAGTACAAAATCACAGGTACCATTTGATTGGTCATCACCTCCGGAGTCAGGACCTCAGGTCCTACCTGGCGTCTTACATCAAGTAGCCTATAGTATTAATTGATTATTAATATTTTTCACATTGGAATACAAGGTCTTCTGATTAGTCAGAATAAAATATTTATTAATTCATAAAATATATTAGATAATTACATCTAACATCCTGTTTTCGAAAGAAAATATAGTTTTTTTTTTTTTTTTTATAAAGTTAACGTGATAATCTAAATTAGAAGAAACTTCACCATTGCATATAGTAAATATAAATATACATTCTCTAAACATGATTTTTCTTTAATTACATCATTTTTTTTTGGAATATGCGACAGCCATTAATAAATATTAAGGCATCTTAAAATCATTTAGATGATGATCTAGTGGTAAAAACTTGAAATTAAAGGGTTTGTTTTTTCTATGGTCTCAAGTTCGAGTCTTGTGGTTGCTCATATGACCTCCACTGGAGGCTTACATGGTCGTTAACTTCAGGGCCCTTGGGATTAGTCGAGGTGCGCGCAATCTGGCCCGGACACCTATGTTAATGTAAAAAAAATCGTTTAAAAATACAGTCTAACTTACACAAATTATTTTAATATATTTTTAAATAAAATTGTTATTACAATTTCAAATTAGTGTTTTTTTTTTTTGTTATAGCATTGGATTCTAATTAACTTGATAACTAAGAAATTGAATCTTTCCACATATATTTTAGATATATTTCAATGGATGTTGTTATGGAAATAATAAGAACTTCCAGTTTAATAAGTTAGGGTTACTGTTCCAAAGCTATAAACACGAACGAGGAGGATGAAGACCGTCCAGGCTTGCGACTGAGGAAGCAGCTCATAAAAATGTCTTCTGCGCACCAGCTAGCGAACCCTGCATGCTAAGAGGATGCCAAGACTAGAGGGTCTATTAATGCAAGTAGAGAGACTTGAATCCCTTCTTTGTCTGGGAACCACGCATTTGGCAATGATTGCCGGGCGGCAAATCATCCTTGGCTTTCTTCTTCTTCTTGCTTGTGGCTTGAACAGAGGGAAGAGATGGCGAATTAATCCGTGGTTGGCTTCTTCTGTCTGCCAACGCTTTGCTTGCATTATTGTTCTCGTTCTCTCTCACTTTTTTTCTTTTTTCCTGTAGAAGCAGTTTGTGGATATATTTTAGTATTATTAGCTCTGTAGTTTAGCATAGAAACTGTCTTGTTTGACGATTTCCGTTCTCTTGCAATTCAACATGGCATTGTTTATTTCATTCGCTCGAGGTTCTCCGACCACAGTCCCTGTCTGCACCCATTCCCGTGTGGTGGAGGAGTACTCAGTCGGCATTGTATATTCGTGTTTATACTTGCGTAACACACGGTCTTTGTTTTTTCTTATTTTTAGTCATCGATCATACTTTAGTCATTAAAATTATTATAATAATAAATATGTATGTAATGATTAACTTTTATTTTGAAGTCAAAATATGTGATATATTAAATGTAATGAAGTTGTTAAAACTTTAGTTGGTGTCCAGGGTATTTTTACCTTTTTTTTTTTAATGATATTCCCTACAATATTATCCAGTTTTAGCGACGGATTCATTCCGTCGGTGACAGCAATGAAATATGTCGGTAAAAATAATATTGAGGGACTCACCGACGGAACACGTCCGTCGGTATAACAGTCGTCGGTAAATCCCATTTCCGTCGCTAATTCTATCGCAAATAAAAAAAACCACCCACCGACGGAAACACCAACGGTAATACAGACGGATACACGCGCGCCAAAAAAAAGTTTCCCGTGGGAACATTACCGACGGAATAAATCCATCGGTAATTTCAAGGGTAATTACCGACGTAATTACCGACGGATTTTCCGTCGGTAATTATGGCATGGCTTGTAATTTTGTTGAAACTCTCTGTGTAATACCGACGGATATTATCCGTCGGTAATGCCGTCGCATTTAATCACCGACGGATACTATCCGTCGGTGATGCCGTCGGTAAAGATGGCATGGATGGTAATTGTTCGGCAACTCTCTGTTAAATACCGATGGCTACTATCCGTCGGTAGGTATTTAAAATATATATAAAAAAATAATTTATTAATTGTAAAAAACCTTAATAAAAAAATAAAAATGCATTAAACATTAAAAATGTAAAAGTAATAATATTCATTACAAATTTAATGTGTTTAAAAAACAAAATTAAACTAGAATTGCGGCGGAGCTGGAGGAGGAGGCGGAGGAGGAGGAGGAGGAGGCTGGTTGTTCCCGGGACCATACGGCCAAAAAGAAGCTGCACAAGTATCGTCACCCATCTTTGATCTCATCTCCATGACTATTTGACGGAGCTCATCATAATTCGTCG
>Ga0325402_1001244_pt1 | contig 20385 bp, 19 predicted proteins | sample PopdelMetagenome_22_FD_207212 | JGI IMG/M metagenome (GOLD analysis project Ga0325402, IMG submission 207212) | Populus deltoides microbial communities from Bellville, Georgia, United States - Xylem-PdKOR-R3 | ecosystem: Host-associated > Plants > Phyllosphere > Stem > Wood/Secondary xylem...
GAAGACAGCAACACGACAAGGGAGACGAAGAGCCCATCTATGCCATGAAGAGATCAAGACATATAGCCAGAAACTAAGCCGAGCCAATACAAGGCTCAATAGCTCTCCAAGCCAAGCAGGACAAAGGAACAGAGGCACAAGCCCAAGGACAACAACTCATCCGTGCATAATAAGAAGCCATGCAGACATAGCTCAGCCATGCAGAGAAAACACCAGCCATTCATGCAGAGACACAACACCATTTTAAACTATGATGCATTGTACATCCTTATTATTTCGTTAAGTGTATTATTCTTGCTCATATGCCCAAACATCTTTATAGGAGTTGTGGGGCCGAAGTTTAATCATCGGTCGGGGTTAATTACTTCACTTTAACCCGGTCATCCACCTTGGATACATTTAGCCATAGCTAATCACAACATTCAAATTCGACCATCCGTCTCAGATGCCATTGACAAAAACTAATCACAAAATCAAACCCATCATCTTTTATGAATACTATTAGCCTAAGTTAGTCATCATAATCAATTCGGCCATCCATCTAGGATGCCATTAACCAAAGCTAAATGTCATATTCGAACCCGGCCATCCCTAATGCCATTAGTTAAAGCTAAACGTAATATTCAACCCAACCATCCCTATAGGATGCAATTTGCTGAGACTAATCGTCAACGCAACCTGGATATCCATCTAGGATGTTATTGGTCGAATTTAATCATCAATTCATCCCGTCCATCCCCTTAGAATGTCATTAGCCAAAACTAATCATCAAACACAACCCGATCATCCATCTCGGATGCCATTAGCCAAAGCTAATCATCAATCATAACTCGATCATCCATTTAGGATGCCATTAACCGAGCTAATAATTGAACTCAACCTGGTCATCCATCTCGGATGCCATTAGTTAAAGCTAATCATTAAACACAACCCGATCATCCATTTTGCATGCCATTAGCTGCAACTAATCATCAACTTAATCAACATTTCATAATTGGTTTAACATTCATCAACAAGTTAATTTCATCAATAACTCAAACTACATTTCATAATCGGTCCACCATTCATCAACAACTCAATTAACATTTCATAACCGGTTTAATATTCGTCAACAACTCGAACAACATTTCATAATCGGTCTACCATTTATCAACAACTCAAACTACATTTCATAATTGGTCCACCATTCATCAACAACTCAATTAACATTTCATAATTGGTTAAATATTCGTCAAAAACTCAATATCATTAACAACTCAATAAGCATTTCATAGTTGTTTAAACATTCATCACAACGTAATAATATATCATCCTCAAATAAGTTATTTCAAAACATTTACATTATACAAGAAAAAGGTGGAAACCACCTACCTGTTCCTTTTGTGGGGTGTCATTGCCTAGTCGTAGGTCCAATCTCGGTCACATCACCTAAACACATCAATGATCACAAATCAGCACATTTACAATCGGTAATCACATAAGTCATCACCATACATATTTCAAGACTACCCATATTCACAATCATGTGTTCCACATATTACACAAGCGTACAATGAAATCATTACAAGCATTTAAGTCAATTCTGTTATGGAGGTTTGCTGCAGAACATCGACAGCGAAAGCTGGTTCGCTGGTGGTATAAAATTTAGCAACGAAAACTGATTCCCTGCTGACACAGGATTCGATAGCGAAAACTGATTCGCTGGTGGCATATAATTCAACAGCGAAATTTAATTCGCTGGTGCCACTTAAATCGGCAGTGAAAATTGATTCGCTGGTGACATAGAAATCAACAACGTACTTAGTCTACTGCTTATTTAGAAATTGTTGATGAACACTGAGTCGCTGTCAACCCTAAAATCGTCAACGTAACACATTTCTACGGCTGATGCTGGAATCGTTAGTGCACATAGCCTATTACTGTCTCAAGAATCGTCAACAAAAACTGAGTCGCTGCCGACCTAGAAATCATCAACGAAACCCATGTCTATGGCTGATGCTAAGGTTGTTAAACTCGCGAGTTGACTCGTAAAATCAAATGATTTTTCGAGTCAATCTATGCTTAGTGTGCAAAATCGCTCTAGTAAAAAATTGATAAAATCGAATTAAAATTGGTAAAATCGCAATTTTAGAATCGGTTTTATGATTTCAAAAAAAAAATAAAAATATATTGGTATACTGCAGTATTCTAGCCCTCCACATCAACATTAGTCAATAGTTACACACCACATATAACATGTAACACCCCATACTTTCATATGCATTTATAGTTATTTTCCTATGATTTGGTACGTAAAAATACAAGTAATGTTTTTTTATATACAGTTCTCATACAAAAATCTACCAAAATTTCCACCAAAATTTTGGCATAGTCTCCCCTATACCAGGAGGTCCCAAGTTATCGACATATACCCTGTTTACACTTCTAATATCTCACATCTCATAACTCAATTACGACCTAATCGTCCTAGGTCTCAATCCCATAAACATCATCATCATCACAACTATAATATTTATAACATACATTGAACAACAAATATCGTTAGAGAGGAATAAATGAGATAAACACGCATACATGGAGCATGATTATATGAATTTCAGAGTTAAGTTCATCTATTCAAGTTTAAACATCAATTATATAAATTAAGTTATATATATGTTTTAATATTTCAAAATACAAGGATATACTCTCTAGAACTAGATAACAAAAAGTGAACAAAAACTAAGATCTACTCCTGTTATGCATGCGATAGTCCTGAAACAAAATATATATTATTGAAACATGAATATCATAATAAGTATAGTAACATAAATATCCAACAATTTAAAAAGGCAAACATGTATTCATATTCTATTTACTTCTCCATTTTTGTTTCCATTGGAACTCTTTCTCATTCAACTACTAAAACAATTTCATGTTCCATTTTCAACTTCCATTCAAGATTCTATAAGATCAGCCACAATTATTTCTGCCTAACTCATTGCCATTACCAATTTCACTAGTATCCTCTAAACCCTTTTATAAAACATATACATTAATCCTCTAAACCCTAGGGGTAATTTTATCATTTGTACATAAACCCCTAACCTTTTGTTATTTGAACATTGACCCATCTTGGTCTTACGTATTTATTTTGTCCCAACATTTTTCTTTCTAACAATTTAGCATTATATTCAACCTTTCATTTCATTAATTTCTCTATTTTTATCTTGATTTAGGTTTCTTTAATTTAATTTAACCCATTTTACTATCGGTTAAATTTCTCATATTTTAATAACCTAGAAAAATTATAATCGAGGGTTTACACAACATTTATCGTAATCTCATTCTCTCAGTCTCGGGCTCTTTCAACAATTAACCAGCCATCGTGAGATTGACGACTTCCTCTTCATCAACAACACTCTCCTTTTTTGTCCCATCATTAACGGCTTTTCTAAGTAATGCAAGTTGTCAAGTTTTACTCATCTGAAGTAATCAACATCATATTCACCTGTTTCTGCTTCTTAATTGAAACAGGAAATAAGGGAACTGCGAGCTTTGGGTATGGAGAGCAACATTATTGGTTACACCTCGAGTACTGCTAAAGCTCTTAATCAATAACAAACTCTCAAGGAAACAGGTCCAAATGGCTAGTTTCAAAAGCCTATGACTTTTGAGATAATAACTCCATTTCTTTCTAACCTCACAAACAATAACTGATCTAGATTATCATGAAAAGAGATCTGCCAGTCGATCCATGAGCTTTATGCATTTACTTTTTTTGTTGTTATCTAAGCTTTTATGCATCATAGTTGTTTTTATCTATGGAATAATTCAACATTCTACTTAGTTTGTCCTCATCAAAATTTATTAGTTATTTTATGTCTTTTCCATAGGAAAGAAAAATTATCATAAATGCTTGAAGAAAAAATAGGTTTTGTTGTTGCAATGTCAAAAAGTTTACATTCTGTGTATAATAAGGACTCAGAGACCATATTCCACAATCTTGGTTTAGGCCTTTTGGAAACTTGTTGATGATTTTTTTAGGAAAAGGTGGAGATCTAATAAAAGTTAAATTCTGGTTGAAGTTTGAGAACAACAAGACACTTAAATATGTGGAATGTAAATTATGAGAGAATAAAGAGTGTAAAAATAGAGAAGCAATGTAATTTTTTCTATTTCAAATCATCAAGCAAAACTTAAATCTGCAGAAGATTTAATTGTTAGTTAATGAAAATTTATGGACATGAGTAATTGTATTGTATTTTTAAGTTATTTAAACCATGTATTTATTTTTATTTGAACTATATATTTTTAAGTGCTTGAACTATTTATGAATTTTTATTTGAATAATTTATTTTAAGGTGTTTGAATTATATATGGGAAAAAAATTTGCTTATGATTTTGCGATCCGAGTTTATATTACATTTTTCGTGTTATGTCAAAAATGTGTTTTTGACAACCTTAGCTGACACTGAAATCATCAGTGCACATGTCCTATTGTCAATACAAAAATCATTGATGAAGATTGAGTCGCTGTCGACTCAGAAATGGTTAATGCAATATGTGTCGCTACCGATTCAGAAATCGACAGCGACAATCAAGTCATTTCTGTTTTAATCTTTCCATCATTTAAGCGTAAGGTTTACACTAGAATTTCCCCTTATCTTATAACACTCCCAAACTGAATTGAACATAAACTGTAATCAATTGCATTCAAAGTTTTATCACAAGACCATCAACAGTGCATAGCCAATTCACGACATACATATCCTTATTCTTGGCCGAAGCATTTTTGCCTCTTTCTTTCAATCTTTTAAATGCATTTCATCAAGTCTAACACAATAATATTCCCAACAATGTGTAATGGCCATATATATAACCATTTAATTATTAAATGAACAAGCTCATCATTTACACACACAAATTCAAGGTGTTAACATGGTGTGGTTTTAGTTTCAGTTTTCACATGCTTCTAAGATTCAAATGACTATACAAGTACATACACCTTTCTAACACAAGTTTTTCTATCATATATGCAAGAATCAAGACAATAACGCCATCATGCATTTTGTTTTAGTTCAAGTATGTCCTTAAGAGTTCAACAAGGTCATAATTTTTGCATTATTTATCTCATTTCACTTTTCATTCAAGTTCATCAATCATTCATGGGCAGTCAAGACATTAACATCAATACAAATTCTGCCTTAGTTCACCAATTTGGTTGGCCCTCTTCATAGGTTTACACACTGAAAATCACTCATACTCACTCAGATTTCTTTTGTAAGGGTTTGCACACGAGTTTTTATATTCAACATTCTACCTAGATCTTCCATTTAATTATTTTTGAAACTATGAGTGCATGAACACTAATCCTACTATATTGGGGGTTTCATCCCCTCCTTGTTCTGAAATTGTGAGGTAGCAACTAGCCAAGAAAAAATACTTCTCTTACCTCACATTTTCAGCAACTTTAGAGTAGGTTTTGGTTGTATGGTTCTTTCCTTAATCTTTGTTTTCTCCTCTTCTTCTTCTGCTGTACAACGGGTCTATTACACTCCCTCTCCTCTCATGGTTTTAATCATCAACCTATCTCTCAAGCATTCTTTTTCTTAAACACTCGAGGCAGGGGACATGCAGCTGGTGTAGGGGGTCTTCTTCTTGGAGAGGGTGGTTGTTGTTGCAGTCAAAGCTGCTAGCCAGTTATGGGGAAGGCGTCTAGACTCCTTCTTCTTCCATGGATTCAACCACCACTATTATCTTAGTCTCCTTTCTTCTCCAACGTTCAAAGATGGTGCATGCAGCTAAGTTGTAGGGTTTTGCTTTGGGAAAGAGGGAGATTGTTGTTGGCCGCCCATTTAGGGAAGAGGAAGGGTTGCCCTCTCTCTCTCTCTCGTTGTATTTATACCCCCTCTTAAATGAGAGGGGTGGTGTTTAAGTGCTGGATATCTTTGGTTCATATCTCTCTTTTGAGTTATCCTACATTGGTTTCTATTCCAATTCTCCCTTAGGATAGGCCGACCCTTTTCCTTCAGGATTTTCTCTAAGGCTAGCCGATTTATATCCTTCAATTCTTTCTAATATTGGTCAGCCGAAGACTAATTTTTTTTCAGGTTTTACAAAATACATGGATTTGTCAGCATACATAGCCAGCGTTGACTCAAAAATCAACAACAAAAATTGTGCTGCTACCAACTCAAAAATCGGTAACGAAAATTGTGTCGCTGTCAACTTAGAAATCGGCAACGAAAATTGAATTGATGCCAATTCAAAAATTGGCAATGAAAATTATGTCACTGCCGATTTAGAAATCAGTGGTGGAGTCATTTCTAGCTTTTCCTTTTTTTAGGGTGTTTACATAGAATACGATGAATTGAAACTTCTTTTCCTTTTTCTTTCTTAGAGAGCTGAATTTGGACTTTCTGTAAGTACCTCACCAAAGTGGGGTCTCTAGTCTCAAATTCCCCTAGAAATTATCCCACTACCAGTTGGGAGTCACTATGAACATGGAGAGGGAAAGCCTTCAAGGCTTCTACTAGGCCCAAACCTGCTAGGAGAGCTTCATAGTCTGATACATTGTTGGTGGATGAAAATTCAAAATGAATCATATATTTAAAAACTTGTCAATACTTATAAGCACCACCCCAACATCACTTTGTTTAGAATTAGAAGATCCATCAACATATAATTTTCAAGGTGGGATCAATTGTATGGATTCTAAGGGGATCAGCTGCTCAGCTATTAGCATAGGTTTGATGTGGACATTATTCTTAAAATAATATTTAGCTATGAAATCTGCTAAGGCTTTCCCCTTAATAGATGTTAATGGCTGGTATATAAGTCTATATTCTCTTAACTCAATCACCCACCTTACTAGCCATTCAGAATGTCTGGCTTGTGAAGAATCTATCATAGAGGCTAATTTGTCAATACTATGACTTGACAAGCTTAGAAGTATGGTTTTAGTTTCCTAAAGGCACTCACTAGAGCTAGGTTTATTTTTTCCACTTTCAAATATCTTATCTTAGCATCTTTGAGAGTTTGGCTAGAATAGAAGACTAGGCATTATACACCCTCTTCTTCTCTACCTGATCAAAAACCCCAAGGTAGAGGGACAAACTCTCACGTTCTCATGGTTATGACAAGATCTTGAGAGAGGAAAGATATGGCTTGCACTTTTCAAAAGCTTTTTGATATTCTGGTGTCCACTCAAAGTTAGTGATATTCTTCAAAATCTTAAAGAATGGCAGGCTACGTTCCCCTAGCCTATATATAAATTTGTTGAGGGTGGCTAGTCTTTCAGTGAGACATTGGACCTTCTTAACTTTCAAAAGGGGAGTCATACCTAATATCGCTCGAATCTTTTCAAGGTTGGGTTTTATGCTCTTACTACTCACTCAGAAACCTAAAACTTTTCCTTTTTTGATAGCAAACACACATCTAGAAGGGTTAAGCTTCATCTAACATCTGTCTAAAATAGAAAAAACCTTTTCCAGGTCATTGAGATGCTATTTGGTCATGAGAACATCTTTATGTTGGCAGACCCCAGTTACCTTGATTGTTGTCTATGACTATCCAGATTGTGAGGGTTACATTTCATCTACCATTTGGATGCAAGTATTGCGATGTTATTTTGCAATTATATGCATTTATATTGTGTAATTGTAACTTTAAAAAATATAATTAAACTGACATAATTTAATGTTAGGTGGTGTGATGGTAGAGTATTTGAAAATAATCCAATACATGTGTTGGTATTTTATCGAAGCGAGCTAGACAGACAACATGCTATCCAAATATTTTATTAATCATTTGTTTAATAAAAATCATTACACTTCACTAGATTATTTTTGTTTAATATTTTTAAAACTTATTTTCTACCTGTCATGTCAACGCCTTACTCAGATGACAAATTAGTATTTGCTCCAGCAGTTTGAACTAGCGGAATGGACATATGGACACTAGTGGTCCCAGTGATATTTTTTTAGATGGCCGATCTACATTACCCAGACTGGGTAATGTGACAATTCAGTTATAGACAACACATTCTAGTCGACATCGACACGAGTGATGCATTACACGCCATAACCCGTCGGGGTAAAAATTATGATTACGACTGGTTAAGCCAACATGAAGCTTATGAAATATTTACAGAGATGCATCCCGTGATTACAAATATTTACAGAGATGCGACCTAGTATCACATATTAGGTTATTACTCCACATCCTGAGCAGGTTCCACCACCTAAATACATGCAATATGAACAACATACACAACGAATTTAAAATCTCGTAAGTAATCAAATCTTTTCTTAATTATGAAATGTTAAATGTTGAGTTCTTTGTATTGATATTTTAATTTAACTTTAATGTTTTATTAATATTAAGTTGGTTTCATGTTATGGAAGGGTCGAGAGGTTGCATCTTATTTTCATAATACTGATGAAGAAGACAAAGTTCACATTGTTGCGTCCCAATGGTTAAATTATTATTGTACTAGACTTGATAGCTTTGGAGAGTGGTTAACTTATAATGATTTCGTGACATATGACAAGGCCATTTAGGTAGGTGTAAGAGCCGGATCCAGTCGTGCTACTGATGAGTTTGGATCATCTAGTAGACGACGTAGACGTAGATAAATAAATGCTTTATATTTCTATATTTTGGGATTCCTTAAATATTAGATAGGATGACTTATTTTTTATTCATTTAAATTGTAGATATGCTTTTTTTTGGTATTCTTGGGGATGCTTATGGTTATGAAATATGAAAATTTGTTGAGTTTAGTTAGAATATGTTGATTAAGGTTATTGTGGTTTTTTAATGTCTTTTAAGCGAGATGAATTTTGTGTATAGTTCATATATATGAGAAACTCTGTCCAAATTTTGTTAAAACTAGCTTACGTGATCTACGCTCCATCGCGAGTCAAAATTTTTATTTTTCATAAAAAAATATATATACAGGTTTTTTTCAATGCATTTTTGTAGTTCAAAAAATATAATAAATCAAAAAGTTTATGCACACATATAATCAAATAAACTAAGAGTTATGTGCACTAATAAATAAATAAATAATCATTAATGACACCTATAAAAACAAAAATTGAAAAACTAAGAGACAAATATAGACCAACATATTTAATCTTAAAAAATAGGACATTAAATTGATTGAATAAAATAAAATAATAATAATAATAATAATAATATGTAAGGCTACACGTATTAAAAATGTCGTTTGAAAATAATTTTTTTTTTCAAAAACATAGTTTATCCATATAAAAGACAAAATCAAAATCATAGATGAACTAGAAAAACCTCTCCAAAAATTAAGCACATAACAAAAAAATCAATATTATTTAAAAGAGGCCCTTTGAACAAAATAAAAGAGAGGAGGTTTTGTTTATTTTTTCAGTTTTTAGTTTTTTAACCAATCACGCCACTTTATCTCTTTACAATTTAATTATTTAAAATTATATTTTCATGGTAACTATGTCAAATCCAAGCGTCTTGGGTCAGACAACTATGCTAGACCCAAGCACCATGAGTCTGGCAACCATGCTAGCAACAGGCGACCCATCGCCTACCGAGGTAGACGACACGTCACCTGTTTTGCCCAGATTTCGGTCACTGTGGCGACCAGAAAATCAGGGCCATTGTTCTTTTGACCCAAAAACATGTTTTGCAACCTGGTTTTGACCCAAAACACCCTAGAAACCATGACAAACTCATTCATGACCTTAAAAAACTCAAAAAACCGCCCTAAAAACTGAACTCAACTCGAAATCAAAAATCAACTCGAGCTCACATCTGTTTTTTCACGAACTTTTAAGATACGAAAACACATAATATGAACTCCCCAAATTAAATGAATAATTTGTCACAAAAATCTTTTATTTTGGTGGCCTAAATCGGTGCCAACGGTAAGTTTCTCTCTCTGTCACCAGAATTCGACGATCCCTCTCTCTCCTCTCCTCTCTCAACTAGGAACAAAAAAATAACAAACATAAACCTCTATACCAAAATGGAATTGGAACAATCTCAAGGGACCGCAATTGTATAATTTGCGTAATTGTTTAAGTTGGAGGACCAAAGTGAATTTTTTTAAACTTATGGTACGTCACCTATGTTTGCTACGTTTTTTGTTTTTGTCCCCCCTCTTTCAATCCCATACTTTCATAAGAATTTTAAATCAATTGCTCCTTAAATAGGACTTGATCGCCCATAAACAAAGTTTGAGGATCAAACTGAAAAAAACAAAATTTTACACAGTGATAAATGTACAGTGAAAATCCCATACGTTTTAGTAAATAAGTAATTATAAAATTTTTCACTCTCTAAAATTATAAAGTAAATTAAATTTCAGATTAACAGAAACTATAATTTTATGAACATTTTCAGGTTCAAAATATAAATAATTTCCAAAACTAAATGGTAGCTAAAACAATCGGATTGTTTTGGCTACTTTCCAATCATTTTTCTGAAATGTCTAACCGTTTCTCAAAATGGTCTGTTAATAAATATCGTGGTTCGTAACAATAACTTTTAAATAAATATTATAGTTCTGAAACACAATATTATTAAAATATCATATTTATAAACTGTAATATCTTCGAAGTATACTATTTTACCAAAAAAATTTCACTCATTTTTTTTTTGATATTTACACAATTCATCTGTTTAGAAACAACCATAAATCAAAACTACATTATTTTAACATTATTTTTCCTACGTAGCTTATTTGTCCAAAACTTTTTTTGTTTACATTTATGCATGTTAGATACATTCTGCCAATTTGCTACATCCGTCCAGTACGTGTGTCCTCATATAAAATCATGAACGAAATCCCAACTAACAGCATGAACAACATCTAAATTTTAAAAACAAAAAACAAATTTACAAAAAATCCAGGGTTAGGGTTTAGAAAAAATGAAACCCAATTGCTGCCATATATCATTAGCATTCATGCTAAAATTCCTCAATTTCCTTCAAGCATTTATAGAAATTTCAATAATTCTCTACTCGATATGTATGCTTGATTAATGGAATCACAACTTCCCCATATTTCCACTGTCTGCTCCTTCTCCAAATTGCTGCGAGCCAAAACACACAATAGCGGGAACATAAATTTAAACTAAAGGCTCAGTAATGAAACACCATCGTTTCATTATTCTCAATTATATGCACCGTTTGAATAAATAGGGATTACACTACCAGGATTAGCCTTGTGTTTCAATTTTGTTATCGTTACTGTTACAAGAAGTCTCGTGTGACTCTTGTAATAGATTCTAGAATTCACACTCCTATAATTATGGCACTGCATGTAATAAGAAAAGATGTGAAAAATATACAATGCAATTATCATGTTTCTCTTATGCTCTTTCTCTTTATCTCTCCTTTCCCTCAACCTTCTCCATTCCTCTATTCCTCTCCATATTCTTATGTTACGTGTAAAGGCCCCTGTAGCCTTAGCTCATTAGTTGGATTCCTTGCTGATTGGTTCTCTCAAAATTTACCTTGCAACAAGTGGTATCAAAGCCTCTGATCTTCAGACTTCAATCATGCCACCAGAGACGAGGTCCCAAGATCTTAAGAAGTTGGAAGATTCCTTCGAAGTTGCCAAAAAGGAGCAATCAGCATGACATGCACAAGTTTTAACACAGCTGGAAACTTATGGACAACTACTACATGCTACCAAGGCGACTCATGATAATAAGATCGAAGAGCTTAAGAAACTCACTAGTGGAATAGCTTACCAACAGTCTACGCTCCTATAGAGGATGCAGACGAGTACTCTGGAGTGTAGTCCCATGAAGGATCACCAGGACCTTTCCCATGGTGGTTCTACTTCGAATATGGGCTATTCTGGCGAAGAAGGGCAACACTCCTACAGGGTACATAAACCTCGAAGATATTTCCCTTGTTTTGATGTGGAAGATGTTCACAAATGGTTGTATAAGTGCAATCAATATTTTGACATGAAAGAAATTAAAGAAATAGAGAAGGTGAAGTTGGCTTCCTTTTATCTAGACGGGATGGCTCTATACTGGCATCAAAACTTCACAAGGAGCACCAGAGGTAGAGTGGCTACCTGGGAAGAGTATACTGAAGCTTTGTGTGGACGATTTAGTGGCCAACAAGATCATCTTAAAGAGCTGATGGAACTGAGGCAGACTGGCAGCTTGGAAGCATATATTCAAGATTTTGATGTGCTGTGGAATAAGGCTAATATCAGTGAGAGACAGGCCATGTTATTTTTTATCGGAGGACTAGAAATAGAAATCAAAAACCCTATTAAAATGTTCGATCCTAAAGCCCTCAGACAAGTTTACAATCTTGTCAGATTGCAAGATAATACCCTGTCTTATAGAAGGTCATAACCACAATCACATCAAACACTCCCCAATGCATACCTCCCTCGGTTCCCTTCAAACAAAACACTCCCATGCCATATTCAAGACAAACAGTAACCCCAAATATTATCACCTTCAGACAACTACAACAAGGCATATTACCCACCCCTACGCTAAAACCAACTAGAACTATCCGGCCTCAAGACCTAGAAGAAAGAAGGGCCAAGGGATTATGTTTCTGGTGTGAGGAGCGATTTGTGCCAGGTCACCGATGCAAAAATAAATGTCTGTACTCTCTATGTATACTCGAAGATGATGAGGATATTGTGGAAGTAGAAGGCGAAGCAGATATTGTGAAGCATGACCTACTTACCCCCCCATATTTCTCTCAATGCTCTGGAGGGTACGATGGGTTGCCACACATTAAAAGCAGCAGGGAAGGTTGACAAGCACCCTCTATACATCCTGATCGATTCTGGCAGCACACACAACTTCCTCAATAGTGTGTTTGCCAATAAATTACAATGTCTAGCCCACCCCATTCGAACCTTGGTGGTTGAAACAACAAATGAGGGTACTATGCACTGCTCAGCAATGTGCAGGAATTTTAGTTGGCGAATGCAGGGAGTACAATTTGTTGCAGACGTATTCATTGTCGATTTAATCAACTATGACATAGTGTTGGACATACAATGGCTAGCAACGCTAGGTAATGTTATGTTTAACTACAAGGATCTATGGATGTCCTTCAAATGGCAAGGTCAAGATGTAATCCTTAAAGGCACCGACTGCACCAAGGTACAAACCATTGAACTAGCACAACTTAACAACCTAATGGTTAACTTGACTCAACTGTCGGGTATGAGTCTTTGTTGTTTCACGACTAGTGAAGATACACATAAGGATGCAAGGCCTATGTCCCAATCACCCAAAAGCAATAAGAAGGAAAGAGTGGCTTTGGAAGAATTACTTAATCATTACAAGGAAATATTCAAGGAAGCTGAAGGATTGCCTCCCATCAGGGCCCATGATCACACTATTCCTATGAAAGAAGGTGCTCAAGCAATCAACCTGAGACCATACAGATATTCTGGAGTGTAGAAGGACATATTGGAAAAGATGGTGGAGGAAATGCTCGAGTCTAGGATCATTCAACAAAGCAGCAGCCCGTTTGCTTCTCTTATTGTCTTGGTTAAGAAAAAAGATGGATCCTGGAAACTCTGTGTTAATTACAAAGCTCTCAATCATCTAACCATAAAGGACAAGTTTCTCATACCTCTAGTAGAGGAATTATTAGAAGAGTTGGTGGGTGCCATAATATTAAAGGTGGATTTACGATCTGGTTATCACCAGATTAGAATGACCCCCAATGATGTGTTCAAAACAGCATTCCAAACCCACAACGGCCATTATGAATTCTTGGTGATGCCATTTGGGCTAATCAACGCACCTGCTACCTTTTAGAGCTTGATGAATGAAGAATTCCACAGGCATCTAAGGAAGTTTGTGTTAGTATTTTTTGACGACATTTTGATATATAGTCAGACAATGACTGAGCACCTAGAACACCTGCAAACTGTATTTGAATTGTTGAAAGGGCACCAGTTAGTAGCAAAATACAACAAATATGTATTTGGTATTCCTTAGGTGGAGTACTTAGGGCATGTTATTTCCAAGGAGGGAGTAGCTACTGACCCTAAGAAAATTCAAGCCATCACCGACTAGCCTGAACCCCAAAATGTTAGGTAGCTACAAGGATTTTTGGGTCTTATAGGCTACTACAGGAAATTTGTCAAAAACTATGGAGCCATTAGCAAGCCACTCACTCAACTACTAAAAAAGGATGCATTTGCCTAGAAGGAAGACGCCACCAGAGCCTTCAGAAACTTAAAACAGGCAATGACTCAACCGTCGGTTCTCTCCCTGCCTGACCTTAACAAATCTTTTATGGTGGAAACAAACGCCTCAGGATCGGGTATAGGGGTTGTATTCATGCAAGAGGGGCACCCTATCTCATTCATCAGCAAATCATTGGGACCACAACAGCAAGCATTATCAACTTATGAAAGGGAAATGTTAGCCATTCTACATACGGTCACCAAGTAGAGACACTACCCATGGGAAAGACACTTCACAATCAGAACAGATCATATGAGTCTCAAGTATTTCTTGGCACAAAAGGTTTCTTTCTCATCCCAACACATCTGGTTAGCCAAACTTTTAGGCTTTGATTATGACATTGAATATAGGAAGGGAAAGGAAAATATTGTTGCTGATGCTCTATCTACATGTACCAATAGGGAGTTGTTCACCCTTACATTGTCCACCATTTTGACCATTTTGTTAGATGAGGTGAAGACATCCTAGGCTACAGACACTGTTTTGTTAAAGATCATCAGCAACCTAAACACAGATCCTAGTTTACATCCGCAGTATGCATGGTTAAATGAACATCTGTAACGAAAAAAAACTGGTGATTGGCAATGATTCTAATTTACAGGGTAAACTAATCTCCATCTACCACGACTCTGCCATAGGGGTACACTCTGGTGTCACTGTCATCGCCAAATGGTTAGGGTCACTGTTCTATTGAAGAAAACAACAAAAACATGTGAGGGTATATGTGCCAGAATGTCACACCTTTCAGAAAAATAAAAGCGAGAACGTCAAAACACCCAGCCTACTCCAACCTCTCCCCATACCCCAAGCACCCTTTGTGGACATCAGTATGGACTTTGTTGAAGGCTTACCCAACTCCAAGGGAAAGAACATCATTTTGGTTGTAGTGGATAGATTCAATAAGTATGCCCATTTCATAGCATTGTCCCATCCTCATACAGCTGTATCGGTGGCAGTTGCCTTCATACATAACATCTACAAACCACATGGCTTACCTGCATCAATAGTAAGTGATAGAGACCCGGTGATTTTAAGCAGATTTTGGAAGGATTTATTCACCTACTAAGGCGTTCAACTATTGCACTCAACAGCCTATCATCCACAAATAGACGGGCAGACAAAAGTGGTGAATAGGTGTTTAGAATAATATTTGAGGTGCATGACAAACGAGACACCCGATCAATGGTACCATTGGCTACCCTTAGCCGAATGGTGGTATAATACCAGCTATCATTCGTCCATCAAATCTACACCCTTTGAAGTTCTATACGGTCAGAATCCTCCAGTCCACATTCCTTACCTACTTAAGGATTCTAACATAGAAGCTGTTGACAGAAAATTAACAAAAAGAGAAGACATGCTTAAGACCATCAAAGGCAATCTCAATGTGGCTCAAAATCGCATGGTCCAACTAGCAAACAAGAAGCGCAGTGAGTGCATCTTCAAGGTGGGTGACTGGGTATACTTAAAATTACAGCCTTACAAGAAACAAACGGTGAGTAAGAAAGGTTCACATAAGTTATCCGCCAAGTACTATGGTCATACCAAGTAATTGAGCGCATAGGGACAGTCGCTTACAAACTGAGCCTTCCCAGTTCAAGCACCATACACCAAGTATTTAATGTCTCTCAATTAAAGCAACATGCAGGAAACAAGATAGTGTACGACAGCATACCTGCCCAAAATCCAGACCCGGAGTTGCAGCCTCACACCATTCTTGACAGGAGGATGGTCAAGCATAAAAATCAGGCAGTAACACAAGTTTTAGTTCACTGGAAGACCTTATCATCAAACGAAGCTACATGGGAATTTGCAGATGACCTTCTTATGAGGTACCCACAGTTCTTCCTTAAGGACAAGGAAATTTTTAAAGGGGAAGGCATTGTTGCGAGCCAAAACACACAGTAGCGGGAACATAAATTTAAACTAAAGGCTCAGTAATGAAACGCCATCGTTTCATTATTTTTATTATACGTACCGTTTAAACAAATAGGGATTACACTGCCAGCATCAGCCTTGTGTTTCAATTATGTTATCGTTACTATTACAAGAAGTCTCGTGTGACTCTTGTAACAGATTCTAGAATTCACACTCCTATAATTATGACACTGCATGTAACAAGAGAGGGTGTGAAAAATATACAATGCAATTATCGTGCTTCTCTTCTGCTCTTTCTCTTTATCTCTCCTTTCTCTCAGCCTTCTCCATTTCTCTATTCCTCTCCATATTCTTATGTTACGTGTAAAGGCCCCTGTAGCCTTAGCTCATCAGTTGGATTCCTTGCTGATTGGTTCTCTCAAAATTTACCTTGCAACATAGATTCTTCCTTTTTCTTCTGGTCTTTCGCTTTTGCCAAGTTCAGAATCTCATTTGATTCGCGATATTATCTTCTCTGATGTGGTTCCACGGATGGAAAACGGGCTCGACTTCGACTTGAAATCTTTCGAGCTACCTGCTTTGTGGTAATTCAGATTTTCTTTTACTTTTTAATCTTACGAGTAATTGCTTTGGATCTTAATAATTTGATCGTGTATTGTTTAATTGATTTGGCTAAGGGTTTTAAATTTTGTAATGTAGTGAATGTTTGTAATGTGGTGGAGTATTTTTTTAAAACTATATTTAGCATATTTTATTTTTTTATTTTTGATATCAATACATTAAAAAAATACTAAAAAAAAATAATTTTATAAATTTTCAAGACAAACAAGCATTTAAAAATAAAAGTTACCAATCTTCCCAACAAGGTGCGTGCTGATGCAATTAATATAAAAAGAAGGATGTTTAATGCTTTACTATTTATTTTGTCGGGTTTTCTTTTTACTATTTTATTTGATAGGTGCATTTAATAAATAATAACCTTGAATTTTGCTTGGATTGATCTCTGCTATAGTTTTATTTGGCCTTGCTTTAACTGAGTTTTGTGAGTGTGAATCATGAGGGATTCTTTTAGATTCAGATTCTGTGGAACGGCCCACATGATCTTTGCATCAATTCTGCCAAATTGTGAGTGTTTTTGTGGTTGTTGTGGCTAAACGTGTGGCATTAGAGGGACCTGTACACAGTATGGGTATTAATTCTCCGGGTTCCTGTTTTTTTTTTGCAGGTTCATCTACGTACTATTTTATGGGAGTGGGCATTATACCTTGTTGTGTTACCTTCATTGGTTGTATTGCAGCTGAATCTATTAATGGCTGCTGCCTTTGCTTTGTATCCGACATATATACCGCATCGCGTTTAACATTTAATTTGTTGTCCGCAGTTGCTTAACCTTGTTTACTTTAACCTAATAAATTTCAGTACACAATACTCAAAATTGTACTCATTCTGCTAGAAGCAGCTTTGGTTGCATTTATTGCAATCGATCATCGTTGGGAAAATGTGATTTATTTTTCTTTTAATAAAGCTGTTGGTTTGGCAGTTTCCTTCCTGTACATGTAAGTACTTGAAACTCCTTCTGGTTACTCTTTTACAGGATCTTCCTTTTGATCCAACTGGAGAACTGCAGAGCCTTCGGGCTTTCATTCAAGAAAAGGTTGATGTGTGTAAATGGGTTGGCATCACAGTGCTTGTAATTCAGGTATTTAACACTGTGATTTAAAAATGAACTTTCTTCACATCTTTGAAAACCAGTTAGTTCGACAATCATGATCTAGAAGTTAGGTTTTGCGAATTAAAGGTGCAAGCCCCCCTATATTATATTTTTAGTCAGAAACTTTCAATTTTTGTGCTTTCAAAAAATTTAATCACGACTTAAAAAATTCTGATACTTTATTAGACTTCTTGTCAACGATATTGATGCAATCACTGAGGTTTCTAGGGTTTTTATGTTGCTGTACTGACAAATGATGCACGTGAAGATAATACACAATAAGGAAAAATCTTTCTTTGATCCAATCATATGCATGTAAAATGAAGGTGATAGAAACATGATTAATATCAAATGATTTTGTGAAAGCATGGTTATGAATAATGTGTTAGCATGGTCCTTTTCAATAGAATCATTAGTTTCCATATACATTTTTTTTATTTATGTCAAGAAAACAACTGTAAATATTTGTGTAATCATAGTGTAATTAACTTTCTATAATTAGGCCGAGATTATAATTAATAGTAGCAAATTTTATGGAATGTATATTAAAATTTTTTCTATTTAATGAAAGAGACTATCATGAAGGGAGTTCATTCAGCCAACTTGACATGGTATCAAAGCTACACTTTTGAATCTGCATTCCATTGTCTTGCCTTAGTTTTTCTTAGGTTTTCTTGATTGAGTTTTGGTCAGTCCTAGATACATAGGGCTCTTGGTTTTTTTGTTTTTTTGGATTTTCTTTGATTCTTGGTTGTCTTTTGGGTTTTGGATTTTCTTTGATTCCTCTTGTTTTGGTTTGTTAAGACAATGATATCAAACAATTCTGATTTGTTTAGTGTTCGATTCACTGGAAAGAATTATTTCGCCTAGGAATTTCAGTTTCACGTATTTGTCACGGGAAAAGAATTGTGGGGTCATGTGGATGGTAGTGATCCAGCCCCTACCGATTCTACAAAGTTGCTTCAATGGAAGGTCAAGGATGCTCGGGTAATGTCTTGGATTTTAGGGTCTGTTGATCTTCTTATTGTTCTTAATCTAAGGCCATATAAAATAGCAAAAACCATGTGGGAGTACCTGAAGAAGGTTACTATCAAGATAACAATGCTAGACGTTTTCAATTAGAAAATGATATCTCTAATTATTCTTAATGTAATCTTTCCATTCAAGATTATTATTTTGGTTTTCAGAATTTATGGGCAGAATATACTAATATTATTTATGCCAAAATACCAGCCGAATCTCTCTTTGTTGTTCAACAGGTTCATGAGCAAAGCAAACGCGATCAATTTTTAATGAAATTGCGATCTGAATTTGAGATTACTCGCTCAAATTTAATGAAACGAGATCCTTTGCCCTCCTTGGATGTTTGTTTTAGGGAATTACTGCGCGAAGAGTAGCATCTCCTTACACAAGGCATTTTCAAGCAGGACAATTCAGCTGTAATTGCTTTTGCGGTTTAGGGAAAAGGAAAGAGTTGGAATATGAGCAATATATAGTGCTATATATAGCTGCAAAGAATATTGACACATTGCTAACAATTGTAGAAAGAAGTTCTGCAATTATTGCAAACAGAAATGCCATATTATCAAAGAGTGCCCTACTCGTCCTCAAAACCATAGAATAAATGCTTTTCAATCTGTGGTGTTCGACAAATCATCTATGACAGCTGCATTCGATACTCTTACTCCTGAAATGGTACAACAGATGATTCTTATAGCCTTTTCAGCCTTGGGGTTACAAGGTAATAATTCCAATTCTCAATTTTAGCTTGCTAATTTTGCTGCCTTAAATCATATGACCAACTCATCTAGTATGCTTAAAAATATGCGTGAGTATCATGGTTCATCACAAATTCAGGTTGCTAATGGTGGTCATATACCCATTACTAAGGTTGGAGATATCACTCCAACTTTCAAGAATGTTTTTGTATCACCAAAGTTGTCTCCTAGTTTTATTTCGATTAGTCAATTGGTGGATGATGTCTTGTGCAGGATGAGGTGTCGGGGAAGGTAATTGCGAAGGGGCCTAATGTTGGAAGATTATTTCTGCTGTATTTTTCCATTCCTCGTTGTCTATCTTTTGCTTGTACTACTGTTCAAAATAAGAGTGAAGTATGGAACAAACGTTTAGGCCATCCAAATTCTGTTGTTTTATCTCGATTGTTGAATTCTGGTTTGTTAGGAAATAAAACTCAATTTTCTTCTCATGATGTTTTTTTTTTATTGTTCTATCTGTAAATTAGGCAAGAGTAAAACTTTTCCTTTTCCTTCCCATGACAGTCGTGCTACAAAATGCTTTGATATTATTCATAGTGATGTTTAGGGTCCTACACCAATTATTTCCCATGCTCATTACAAGTACTTTGTGACATTTATTGATGATTACAATCGGTTTACTTGGGTGTATTTCCTTCGTTCCAAATCTGAGGTCTCTTCTGTTTTCAAGTTATTTTTTGCCTATATTGAGACTCAATTTTCTATTGGTATTAAGGTATTAAGATATGATTCGGGTGGGGAATATATGTCACATGAATTTCAAGATTTTTTATAGCAGAAAGGTATTGTCTCG
>Ga0325402_1001245_pt1 | contig 20377 bp, 15 predicted proteins | sample PopdelMetagenome_22_FD_207212 | JGI IMG/M metagenome (GOLD analysis project Ga0325402, IMG submission 207212) | Populus deltoides microbial communities from Bellville, Georgia, United States - Xylem-PdKOR-R3 | ecosystem: Host-associated > Plants > Phyllosphere > Stem > Wood/Secondary xylem...
GTGACACACTAATAGTTATGATCGAAAAGCACTCCACTACCATCACAAGTCAAAAAAGTGCAAGATCGAGGATGACCAGAAATCGAAATATGTGTAGTGTTTCTCGAAAAATGTTCTTGCAATTAAAATTCGAGAGATCCCAGATTCCAATGCATGTTCTTCATCCTTTCACCCTGATTCCAAGCATCCCAAATTGAATCTTCCCGGGCTCCTCACATCCTTCTTTCTGAAGCATGAACAGCTGCTGCTGCATGTATGTCTTGTGTTTTTTTTAATGTTTAATGTAGACGCGGCCCTTTAATTATCAAAAGCAAAATATGGATGTGATGGGAATGATAGGAAGATAAGAATTGGGTCTTCATTGGATTCGAATAGAGAGCTAGCTAGTCACTCACAACAAAATGCCATATCTTGAAGAAATTAAAAAGGAGAGAAAACGCATCGATCCAAGCTAACATTTCTGTTTCAAAATATATACCTAACTTGCTGTGTGATTTTTTCCTATTCAGCTTGAACATGTTTTCACCGAACTTTTTGTTTTTGGTATGATCATAAGCACAAGTATAGTTATAGGACTCAATTCGAGAACGATTTAAGTGGTTGATTTATCCATGAGCCAGCAAGTCAATTCCAACTAATTATTTTTCTAAACAGAATCATTTTAGTAAAATAAAATAAAATAAAATAAAATCCATACTTAGCCAATTAATTTGTATTATCAATCTATCGAGATTTATAACAAAAATTTAAACTAGTATTATTTGTGAACTTATCTTAAGCTTGTTAGTGAGAATTTCTATGATATTTTATGTTAGATAGTTTGTTGGTAAGACTTTATGCATGTACATCGTTTTATGTTAAAGAAGAAGAAGAAGAAGAAAGAAGAAGATCATATACCATTAACAAGGAACAAGAGTGCTGCATGAAGAAAAGAATATAACATCACTGCTAGGACCCACCAAGAATTGATCCAAACTGTTCGAATAGATGGATGGTCAAGATGAGCTTGTGAATCTTTCCAGGTATCCTCATCCTAACTTGCCGCGATGCCATCCCCACACAAAAATAAAGGCAAGGTTGGACTCGTCAAACCCAATGATTTAAAATGCTTGAGACTCACATTGCTTTGCGAAGAGGGAACTACGTACTCTCTGTCTTTGAGTCTTGAATCTTGAGCTAGCAAAACAACATGTCATATTTCAAGCACACTTCTCCATCTTAACGGTTTTCTTGTCATCTGGTTTACATGTCATGTCTGTGTGTTTGTCTTTGAAAAAGAAAAGCGAAGAAAAGCAGATGGTTTCTTCGTCTAATCCTAGAAGCACAGGACTAGAAACCTACTTTATTGTTTATTCCATCTTTTTTCATGTCCCCCTTCTCTCCCCCTGCTATATAAGAGCCTGACATTCCCCTTCATTCTCCAACTCATCATTCCATTTGTATCCTGTCGTCCTTGTTCGTTTCTTTACCTTTTTTTTTTTTTTTTATCTCATCATCTCCATATCATTATTCAATCATCATTCCCCTTCGGAATTCCATCATGGAGGTACCTATTTCTCTTTCCCTTTTCTAATATCTTTTACAGGCACTAGCTAGCATATAATTAAGCCAGTTTCTTCTCTCAAATGTCACTAATATTTCTTAAAAATTAATGGCATGGAAGGCCAAGTAAAAATGGTTCAGTTTTTCATCAACCAAGGCAAATGCCAGTAAATTAATATTTTTGGTCAGGTCTTGATCTTGTTAGCTCCCACTTGTGGAACTGCTCTTTATTAAGGCAAAGTGTTTCCTATATTCTTTTAGTTTTAGAAGTTTGTATTTATGCATGTAAGACCCTTTTGCAGACTGTTGAGTTGAAGGTGGAGATGGTTGGCATACACGAGAAAAGACTGAGGAAATGCCTGTCAAAATTGAAAGGTACTCAGTTTGTCCCAGTCACTTTGATCTGTGTTTAATTATTGGTCCTAGCTAGCTAGCATGAAATCGAGCCAGTCATGAATCTAGACAACATCTAGTGTTTTCATGTGATACAATATTTCAATGTTTTTGATGATCCCTTGTTCAATTTTTTCTTGTTTTCAGGGATAGAGAAAGTGGAAGTGGATGTTAATAGTCAGAAAGTGGTGGTCACAGGATATGCACATAGGAACAAAATACTTAAAGCCATCAGAAGAGGAGGTCTTAAAGCTGATTTCTGGTCTCCCCAAAACGAGCTTCTCAGTGTTTATGCCAGTGCAAGTTATGGAAGCTTGGGATTCAACAACGTCAACTTCTTCTAAGACTATTTTATTTTGCTTCTTTTTCTATTAATTATTCCTTCCTCTTTTTTCTTTTTTTTTTAACCCCCTGAAGGGGATGATCATACACCAAGGTTGTGATTCGTGCCTGTATTTTTTTTTCCCTTTCTGATTCCCCTTCTACCTTTTCTTTTTCAAAGGAAGTCTTACATGTTGAATGATGATAGTATACACAGAGTGAAATAGAAGAATCCTAAATTTTGCGGAGCCATATTCTTTCCTTTTCCCTTTTCTTTTCTTCTTTTTCTATATTTTTAAGCATTTCTATTTTGCGTTGTCTCTTCTTTGTTACAGTTAACTCGTTGCAATGGCATGAAATCTTGGAACCATGGAGAAGAAAATGATAGAATTATGAGTTGTGCGAAGGCTAGTTGGGTTAAATTTGAAGAAGGAATCTGTTTTGCTTGCAACCCTTTCTTTCTCTATCGCCTTCAAATTCTTGAATAATTAACTAGGAGCAGCCACAGGACGTTCACTGAGAACGAATAGAGACTTTATTTAGTATGACAATATCATTTTGTCCCATGCATCAATATTAAACAAAGTAATATTTCTCACAATTAATCTCAGAGAATTTGTCGACTTTAAATCTTGAGATTAGTATGTAGGTAAATTTATTAAATTTATCCGAATCTATCAGTTTAAAAAATAATTTTGATTGACGAGTAAATTAATCTAAAAATATCATTGAAAAAATATTAAAGTGGTATTAATAATAACACTTGAAAAATAAATATAAATGGTGAATGAATTCTTTTAATTTCTGTTGATAAGTCATCCTCAAGAGACGGCATATTGATTAAGTATTAAATTATGATAATTTCAGGGCCATTTTAAATTACATTTTAAACTATATAAACTCAATTAAAATCGTTTACATAATCGGAGGATGGATATGTAGTTTGTCCTAAGTAGTTGATTCTTGACGGTTATGATGCTCTGTCGTGTTCCTAAGCAAGACTTTTGAAGAAACAAGAGAAAGGGAAAGAAGAAGCAGAATGCACTACAGCCAGAATGAAGGGATAGAAGACAACACGTTCGTAGTCACTGGAGCACTAGGCTTCGTGGGCTCCTACTTATGTCTGGACCTGGTCCGCCGAGGTGCTCGCGAGGTTCGAGCCTTTGATATCCGACCCACTTCCCCATGGTCCGTTGACCTCAAGAACCATGGAGTTCGCTGCATTCAAGTTTCCATCATCCCTTTATTTATTCCTTCCAGTCACTCATCAATCCCTTTTTTTTAAGTATTTTTTCCCTTTCTTTTGATTATGTGCAAATCAGATATAAATTGAGAAGATCAAGCAAAGATTAATTAATTTAGAGAATAATATAGTATATATATTTGGTTAGTCACTCTGCAATAATCTTAAGAGCATTTCCACGAATTTATCATTTATTGCTGGATTTGTATCAATAATGGTTTGAATTAGATTTTGAATCAAGCACTCGCTGATTTCGTTCTTAACTGCTAGGACAAGTTCCTGAGATTTTTGTGCTTCTTGCAACCTGCTAAGCTACCGAGATTGTGATGATATAGGGGATGTTGCTCGAAAAAAAGATGTTGATAAAGCCTTACATGGGGCCGATTGTGTTTTCCACCTTGCTTCGTATGGCATGTCGGGGAAAGAAATGCTCCAGTTTGGTCGCGTTGATGAGGTGAATATTAGTGGAACTTGTCTTGTTTTGGAGGCTTGTCTCGAGTTTGAGATCAGAAGGCTTGTTTATGTGAGCACATATGGTGTTGTATTCGGCGGAAATGAGATTGTGAATGGCAATGAAAGCTCACCTTTCTTTCCTGTTGATGACCATGTTGATCCATACGGCCGTAGCAAATCAATTGCTGAACGGTTGGTTCTGAAGCACAATGCTTGTCCTTTCGAGTAAGTTAATGTTCTTCAAGAATCCTCGCTCTTGTTATGCATATCTCTATTTCGTCATTTGACAAAACCTCATAAAGATCTATTCATTTCTTGTAAAGATGATGTGATAGGACTGAGTTGACATATCAGATTTTTCTTTGCTGAAGAAAAATGCACGTGAAAATGGAGTGAGGTTGATTAGTTTTTCTTTGCTGGTAGCTTCTGACATGCTAAACTAGAAAAGGGGGATGAATCGGAACTTGAAAGGCATCAACAACTTTCATAATTACAAGTTTTCATAATAGGAAAAGAGTTATATGGGTTGTTTCTTTGCTGTATAGGAAGAACAATGGAAAATGTCTTTTTACGTGTGCGATTCGTCCTGCTGCTATATATGGGCCAGGGGATGAATCGGAACTTGAAAGGCATCAACAACTTTCATAATTACAAGTTTTCATAATAGGAAAAGAGTTATATGGGTTGTTTCTTTGCTGTATAGGAAGAACAATGGAAAATGTCTTTTTACGTGTGCGATTCGTCTGCTGCTATATATGGGCCAGGGGAAGAAAGGCATTTTCCGAGGATTGTATCCTTTGCCAAGTTAGGCCTTCTGCCTTTCAAAATTGGTGATTCAAATGTGAAGACAGACTTGGTATATGTGGATAACCTTGTGCTTGCACTAATATTGGCAAGCATGGGGCTTTTGGATGACATTTCTAATAATGAAGGGCATCCAGTAGCTGCTGGCCAGCCATACTTCATATCTGATGGTAATAACCAAACCTTTGGCTTCAAAGCAAGCCTCTTTAGGATATAATAGAACTATTGGTAAGTCTTCAGACTCTTTCCAGTCCTCAATGTGAGATAATTGTCTTCAAAAGATTGCTTGGTTTTTACAGTGGTAATGGAGGGATTGAGGATCTAACCTGCTACTCTTTCAGGGTCCGATCAGCACTTTTGAATTCCTCCAGCCACAGCTTAAAAGTCTGGATTATGACCTACCAAAGGCCAGTTTGTCTGTCCCTCGTGCTCTTATGCTGGGAAGGATTTTCTGGGCAATCTATACTGTATTATACCCGTGGTTGAATCGATGGTGGCTTCCTCAGCCACTGATCCTTCCTGCTGAAGTGTACAAGGTAGTTTCAAAATATCATATTTTCTGCTTAACATCCATGCCTGTTGCATGCCTGAAAATCATCGCCGCAAATCATGCATGAATGTTTTGGCAGCATTCTTACTTTCTTCATCTTACAATTCAAGAAAAATAATAAATAAAAAAAATTTGATGTGCCTATTTCTAATATCGTAATCACTGTATTACTGAATTTAATGTATTTCAAGCAGGTTGGTGTTGTTGATAATAAATATATAAAGAACTGAATGTTGATGATAACTAGAAAAAACAAAGAACAAAGAACTTGCAACAAAGAACAAAGAGCAGAATGTTTTTTTTAGCTTTTATTTATAGATGAAATCAATCACAACACAATTAAGAAACATAACTAACATAAACTTCTTTATTTATGGAGCTATATAACTTATCCTAAATAATTTTCATATCTAAAGAAGTAAAAACTCACTAAACAACATTAAGATAATGATGTTACTAATAGATAAACATTAATGAAAGATAACATATGGCTGAGACATTAATTTCAGCTTTGGTGCCATAACTTCAACAGGTGTGACCCACTACTCTTTCCTGAAAGCCAGGCAGGAGCTTGGCTATGTTCCAATGGTGAGTCCTCGAGAGGGCATGGCTGCAACTATTTCATACTGGCAGGAGCGGAAGAGAAAGACTTTGGATGGACCTACCATTTATGCAAGGTTGTTTGTTGTGATCGGAATAACTTCCGTGTTCAGTGCTGCTTACTTGCCAGACATGGTACCACCAGTGTCACTTCTCAGAGCCACAAGCCTTATCCTCTTCCGATCAATGTGGGTTGTGAGAACAATATTTCTTTTAGCCATGGCCGCACATATTGGTGAGGTTGTTTATGCATGGAATCTTGCAAGGAGGGTGGATCCTGCTAATGCTAGAGCATGGTTTTGGCAAACATTAGTGTTCGGAATCCGTTCATTGCATTTTCTGTTGAAGAGAGCCAAGAGTTAGGCCACATTGTAAAACACCTTCCTGTTTCCCTGATGAAGAACAATAGAGAGCAAGCAAGCTTGGGAGTGGGATTTTAAAGCTTCAACTAGTGAGCTCAAAATTTGACTGGTCTCAATACTGATTGATTCATCTAAACCTGGGAATAAGCGCCTAAGCAGTTTAAAACTCAAACCGACTCTCCTTTAGCAGGCGATTCAGGCATTAGACAGCCGTGATGATTTGCATAAAATGTGATGTTTGTTGATTCCACTACCCCGTAAAAAACCATTCCTTCAGAGTTAGCCATGATCTTTTTAGATTCAGTTCAAATAAACCCCAGTACATGATGTTCTCCACCTGCACTTCTCACATTTAGTTTATAAAAATCCCAGTACAGTACACGACTGCTAGTTGAAACATGATTCATGAATCCAATTCGTGTTCCACATGGATGGGAGATGGAGATTTCTGCCTTGTAGCAAGTCGTCTCCGGTCAAATTTAAAAAATATGTTCTATAACTCAAAAAATTAAAGGTAGATTCACCAGTAATTTCTCACCTTGACCGCACCCTAATTAATAGAAAAAAAACAAGTCTCTGGTTGTTAATGTTAGGTCCCGGATTTTCCATGACCTCCTTTCCAGCGCATCTTATGAACAAACAACTTATTGATGCATAATTTTTATCTTTTTTTTCTTAGCCATTATATTTGATTTATATATTTTTTCATCTACAATAAAATACATTCTTAAATGAATTTATATATTAGTCAAAACTAGTTTTTTTTTAGATGATCTTATAAATACACCTTTTTCATCGTCTTATGTTTATAAAAAAAAATAATGTTTTCTTATAAATTTAAAATTTAAATCTAAGAAATTAAGAGATAACGCATCTTCTTACCAATAAATCATTTCTTTAAAATAATTTTATATGCATCAAAAACAAAAACAAAAAAAGATTAGGAATTATACGTATTCTTAAAAAAAAAAAAAAATAGAGCGTAAAGAATTGAGTATTTTTCTCATTTATGAGTTGTACTAAGTATAAAAGGTTACCATATGGTTACTGTTTTAGGATATGTAAAATTAATTAAGGGGTAAGTAAACTGATCTGAACATAAAAGAAAATATATAAAAGGTTAAACTTTATTCTGGTAATAAAAATAGCAGGAAAGATTTTCTCTTTTTTTTCCCTTCTCGAGAGAGCAAGAAAAAAAACCAAAAAGGAAAGCAAAATGCACTTGAGCGAGAATGAAGGGATAGAGGCCAACACCTTTGTAGTCACAGGTGGATTGGGTTTCGTGGGTTCCGCCTTATGTCTGGAGCTGGTCCGTCGAGGTGCTCGCCAAGTCCGAGCCTTTGATCTCCGACACACTTCTCCTTGGTCTGATGATCTCAAGAATCATGGGGTTCGACTCATTCAAGGTTTTCTTTTCCTTTTTTCTCTTTCTTTATTACTGTATCAATTTCCTATTTATTTCTTAAATCTATTTCTTTTGTATGGAATAAGAATGTGCTGATCAATTCATCATGTAGTTGACTTACTGCAGTGAATTCTAAGACCATTTCCATGAATTCAAAAACACATCTTGTTTTTGGGTTTCTCTGCTTTTGTTTCTTCACTTTATAAATTCTTTCATTATCTGGTGATGATTATGGTTTGAATTGGATTTTTATTTTTTTTCGTTGAAAGAATTTGTCGTTCACTGCTAGTTAATGTAGATTATTGGCTTGAGCTACTAAGACTGTGATGATATAGGGGATCTTACTCGAAAAAAAGATGTTGATAAAGCCTTACGTGGGGCCGATTGTGTTTTCCACCTTGCTTCGTATGGCATGTCGGGGAAAGAAATGCTCCAGTTTGGTCGGGTTGATGAGGTGAATATTAGTGGAACTTGTCTTGTTTTGGAGGCTTGTCTCGAGTTTGAGATCAGAAGGCTTGTTTATGTGAGCACATATAATGTTGTATTCGGTGGAAAGGAGATTGTGAATGGCAATGAAAGCTTACCTTACTTCCCTATTGATGACCATTTTGATTCGTATGGGCGGAGCAAATCGATTGCTGAACAGTTGATTTTAAAGCACAATGGCCGACCTTTTAAGTAAGTAATCTCTTGCAAGAAAGCTTACTCTGTTGCTCTCTAAATTACTTGGTGTGTGATTCTAAGTTTATCCTGGGTAATATATTGCCTAGTACCTTGTAAAGATTTATTCTTCTTTTTTTGTATAGATGATAGACTTGGTGTGAATCATGAACTGACATAGCAGTCAGATTTTTCTTGAATTTTGAATGTAATTGGTCTTGAAAATGAATGAACTGAATTAGTTTTGCTTTATTGATAGCATCTGACAATGTTGAACTAGAAAAGGGGATAGGTTGGAAGGCATGCAATCATATTTTCATAATAGGAAGAGTTATATGCTTTGTTTCTTTGCTGTATAGGAAGAACAATGGAAAACGTCTTTACACGTGTGCAATTCGTCCAGCTGCTATATATGGGCCAGGTGAAGAAAGGCATTTTCCAAGGATTGTATCCTTTGCCAAGCTAGGTCTTCTGCCTTTCAAAATTGGTGATTCAAATGTGAAGACAGACTGGGTATATGTGGATAACCTTGTGCTTGCAATAATATTGGCAAGCATGGGGCTTTTGGATGACATTCCCAAAAAAGGAGGGCATCCAGTTGCTGCTGGCCAGCCATACTTTATATCTGATGGTAATGACCCAAATCATTTCCTTTCATAACATTCTTGTTTACAAATTTAATACAACAATAACAATCCAATTTTTTTTTTCTTAAAGACTTTCTATTCCCAAATATTAGTTGGCAATATGGGATGAATGTTTTTGATATAGGATCATGCTCACCGTGGAAAAGGGAGGTATTTAACCTGCTACTTTTACAGGGTATCCAATCAACAGTTTTGAATTCCTTCAGCCTCTGCTTAGAAGCCTGGATTATGACCTACCAAAGGCTGCTTTATCTGTCTCTCATGCTCTTTTTCTGGGAAGGATGTTCTCTGCTATCTATACAGTCTTGTACCCATGGTTGAATCGGTGGTGGCTTCCTCAACCGCTCATCCTTCCTGCTGAAGTATACAAGGTTGTTTCACATATTTTTGTCCTTGACAGTGATTGACCTATTCATCTCTAGTAGTCTGGCGGCATGCCTGGAACTCAAGTCAAATGCACTGCAAATTATACACATATTTCTTATTTTTTTCATCTGGCATAGGAAATGATTCTCCCTTTCTTTCTACTTTGTACAGATGAAAATGGCTTTACTCTTTTTCTATGAAAATGATGAATTTGATTGATATGCCTACTGCTAATTTTGCAATCACTATATTTTCAAGCAGGTTGGCGTGACCCACTACTTCTCATTCCTAAAAGCCAAGGAGGAGCTTGGCTATGTTCCAATGGTTAGTCCTCGGGAGGGCATGGCTGCAACTATCTCATACTGGCAGGAAAGGAAAAGGAAAGCTTTGGATGGTCCTAACATATATGCATGGCTCTTTGCTGTGGTTGGAATGATTTCATTGTTCGGTGTTGCTTACTTGCCAGACATAGGACCAGTGCCGCTTTTAAGAGCTATATCCCTTTTCTTCTTTCGGTCTATGTGGGTGATAAGGGCAGTTTTTGTTTTATCTATGGCAGCACATCTTGGCGAGGGTCTATATGCATGGCATCTGGCAAAAATGGTGGATCCTGCAAATGCAAGAGCATGGTTTTGGCAGACATTTGCGCTCGGGTTCTTTTCATTGCGTTTTCTGTTGAAGAGAGCCAAGAGTTAAAATCTGGGCATTAACCATTCTCCTGTACTGTTTGAATCATTGTAAAACACCTCTTTTCCCATTGGTGGGAAGCAGTAGTGCTCAAGCTTTGAGATGTTAAGACTAGGCCTATTAGTTCGTTTTGGAGCTTCAACCGTTTATCTAATATTCGATTAATTTCCATCTTGATTTGCTTAAGCTGGAAAATAAGCTCATAAGCAAGCCAATCTCAAACTGATTTGCCTTCCTCTGTTGAGTCAAGCTTGAACTTACTACCAAAGATGCGACCTTTTGCAGAGCCACAGTGGATCCAAATCAAAATTCCCGTTTCATAGACTTGTGGTGCTTGGAGCCATTGTTTTCTTTTATTTATTAGATGGACTTTACTGAGCTATATGCTTTGTGTGACTGTGTGCAGTCATGTGCCTATTGACAGGAAAACGGCCAGAACTATAACTAGAATGAAAAATAGCACGGGGAGAAAATTCATGGGCATGAAGATTGAAGAACATAAGAACACAATCCTGAATTAAAACGAGCACCTTTAAGGCCTTGATCAGCAGGTAAACAAGGATTAATATCTATTGCATATGAGCTCCGATAACAGCAGCAAGAATGGCCTACTACTAGTAAGTCAATACAAGTCAAGCTAATCATCTCAATCTAAAGCTTTCTCAAAGCACGAATATTTCTCAGACTTCACACAACCTCAGGAATGGAAACGCTTCGCTACCTCATTAGCACTATCCAGCAAGCAGTGCTACTATGCAAGAAAACATTCTCTAGTCTTATTTATTAACAGTTGACTTGAAATACAAATGGGACTCCGAACCTCTTTAGAGTCCACGCGTAGCACTACACTAATTAGTCAAAAAGCTAAAAGGATTTATTTCCATGGCATGTTTGATATGCCTTGTGGGTTGTTATTGCAGGCTCCAGTACTCTGGTTCAGTGGACTACCAGGCCCACCTGACGATTCACTGAGAGTCCCACGTGACGGTGGGCTGCTCACCCCAGTCGATCCACCAGTTGGGGGAAGCTTTGATGTTGCAGATGAAAGTTCCATGTGGTTTGCTGACTTTGATACCTTGCGACCATCTGCAATGAAACTACTCACAACCACCTGCAATGAAATAGATGGCTCAATATCATTAGCCGGTAGACTCACTAATGCTGAGTAAAAGAACGGTAAGAAAAACAGAATTCAAGTAGTATCAATTAGCTCAAGTGTGTGCTAACGTGATATAAAAGATATGACAGCATGTGAAATTCTGATGATAATAATATCATGAAATGCGCTTCTATCGCATGCAACTTTTATTACAAAATCAAATATTTTTGGAGATAAAGACAGACTGCTTAAAACTACAGTCAAATTGTCTTCGCAGATTTCAGCCTGTACCTGTACTGGGGCTGCAGCCATTAGAAGACCAGCCACACTACCACCTAGCACCCGACCATCTGGGCCAGACAAACACACGCTTAGACCTCCAGTCCTGCTCCTTCGACCCCCATTTTCTGATGGCAGATATGAACCAGAAAGTGCCAGAATTTCAAATCTTCCCTGAATTGAGAAGGAGCAAAAAAATTTGAAAAGAAACAATGAGTGAAGACTGTGGTCAGAGGTGGACCGGACCACAATCAGCAAGGACAGAATTGCCTCCAGTGCACAACTGAAACACAGCTGTTCATGGAAATATATAAAAGCTATTAACAAGTTGGGAAAAGGTGACCGAAAAATCTAATGAAAGGAAGCCCTCATGAACATGAATCCTCTACTTTCAAGAATATTAATCAGCAAAAGTAACATTAACAAGTGGGCAAGAATTTGACACCACAAAGCTGATTCTTCAACAGCTAACAACTCAGACATGGTTTTATATATACCTCCCGACGGAGATTCGAAATGGTTAAAATCCTTATTGACATTTGCAGATTTTAGCGTTCAACTTTCTAAGAAGATGAGAAATTTTTTAAAGGATTTTATTAAATTCTTGGACATTTTCTGTTTCCAGAAAAATTTATGCGATGTCACTCACCTCATAAGTTACAGTTCCTCCAGATGTGGCCTGTTGGCGAAGAGTCACATTGGATATGGCACCATTTGCTGACAAGATACAAACAGCCCTTGGACCATGCTGAGAAAATGACATAATCTTCGACGATACATCCTTAAAGGAAATAAAATAAAAGTCAACCACCAATTACAAGATAAACTATGTGCTAATAATCATAAGTTTAACAACAAAATAATACCAAAACAACAAGTTGGAAAGAAAAGCAAAATGTTTTCTACGAGGAAAGAAATACTACGAAAGCTGAAGTATCAACGACATGAGTTATGATTAAGATATCAGAAACACGATCATTTGACATATAAGCAATCTTAACAAGTTCAGCACTTTCATATCAATGGCACAAGGACGATAAACAATCTCATATCAGTAGCACTTATTCACCATATATCTCACCCACTAAAGCAATTTGATTGCCTTAAAAGTCACTAATTACCAACAAAACATGAACGATCATTATGGAACTAGTTTGAATTACCTTCCCCTAAAGCTGTCCACTTTAAGTAGTTCACCATTTTCCTTCTAAGCTACGTACTTGCAGTCTATGCATTGATTGATCAACTACCAAAAGAACTTCTAACTGGGATACACAATTATTGTTATATTCAAATTTATAAGCATGCCAGCATTTCTTCTCTCATTCTTTGGCCTTCGGGGTAGAACAGGTCGATTTTCCTAATATAACATCACGATGTTTCTTAGGTCATATAAAATTTGTCACCCTCCATAGTGACTCAGGAACACAAGAAAACCGATGCCGGGACTGAGTAAAGTAACCAGCTTTCGGAGGTAAAAAATCAAAAGATGGGCAAGCAATCCATGCTTCAATCATCAAAGTTAAGTTGATCGCCAACTGATATGGATATGCCAAATAATATTACGGTAATGCCTTGGAAAAAAAAAAGGATTACAGTGATCATGGTGATGAGTTGCAAACAACAACTAAGATTTACCTGCCAGAAGCAGAAAGAGTTAAAAATGGAAAAGAAAAGAAAGTTATAATATAAAGGAAAAATGGAAACCTCCCCAGCTTTCACAGTGATCACGTGTGGCGTGAATCCAATCCCAGCTGATCCTGCAAAAAGAAACACATGGATATACAGAAAATATTCGTGTAAATACAGCAAGAAATATACAAAATAAAAATATTGAGAATTTTAAACATAAGCCCCCCACCCCAGAAAAAAATAATACAAAAGAATCATGCAGGCTGGAGGCATTCGGCAATCAGCATCGAAACAATTTTTTTTATTCTCTGAGATGATATAGCATGAAGCTGCATCATCTTTTTGGTTAAGTTTCATACGTGTGTGTGTGTGTGTTGCATGAGACTGAATTTTATAGGAATTTGATTGGTCTTATTCAATTAAAAATTCAACACCGATATTTTTATAGGAAAATAATAAATTTATTTTCATTCAAAAAATTCAAAAAGGGGCATAATAGTAATTTTTGGAAATAAGAATCCCATGTCAGATTAGCCCTTTTGTATTTTACACACCCGGTAGCCAGTAGCCACAGTTCAATATTCTTTTTTCTTTACTTGTTGCATCTCAGCAACAGCAAAACCAACAACTATTCTATCTCATGTCCTGTGTGCCTCACAACTCTGCCACACGCTCCTCCTCCTCCTCCTCCGCCGCCTACTGTAACTTGTCGCCTCTATAAAACATTCATTCCGACCGCCCCACGTCACTGACACTTATATTGACACCGCCCATATTTCATAATTTTCAATTTTTCATAATAATGAAAAGAAAAACAAATTGATTTTTATAAAAAAGAAATCGATAAATTTAATAAAATATAAATTAACAAACTATATATATGTGTGCATATGTATGTGTGCATATATAGACCCATAAATATATGGGTCATTGGTCGTTACCGAGAGCATCAAGTTGCTGTTTTTTGCTAGAACCAGGAGGTCTGCCTCTGGCTTTCTTTACCCCAGTAGGCGACACTGATCCTCCGAGAGCAACGGCAGGACCAGCGACACCAACATCAGACCCAGGAGATGGAGTAAGAACAAGAGGCTGAACCTGAGCCTGAGCTGGAGGAGAAGAGAGACCAGAACTTGTTAGTGGGGTTACAGCAACAGACTGAGGTGCAGACGCAATAGCCAACGCCAAAGTGCCATCTGGCCCATACTTCCTTGGTCTACCTCTCTTTCTTTTCATTGGATCTCCTCCACTCCCTCCTACATTAATCCAGTGAGGAGATACCGAGGCCCCAACAGCCGATCCTTCCACCCCACCAGGCTGATAGGTAGGTGACGCCACCGTAGTGGTAGTAGCGGTGGTTATCGGTTTGTAAACAGCAGCACCGTCAGCACTGAAGGCTAAACGCATGTTTTGTATGACCGGCTGTGACGGTACCTCAGTTTTATGTTGCAGTCCTGTCACACTAAAAGGGTCTCTGCTTGTCATCACCCCTGTCTCCGACCCCGACATCTTCAGGTCTACTAAATTTTCAGACAACCTCTGTCCTAAAAAAAATCACTTTCAGATCACTAAAAAAAACCTCAAGATTCACACTCTTTAAATTTCAAAAATTTATTGCTCCCAACTGAACCGTGCAAGAGAGGAGCAAGGAAGTTTTTTTTTTTTTTTTTTTTCCTTGTGGCAAGAGATCATTAATTTGTCTTAAATTGTAAGAAAAAAAATAAAAAAACTAAACTGGAAACAGAAGAATCCGCGTAAATCTAGGGGACATAAATCTAGACAAGAATCTAGTAAACCCATAAGAGAAAAAAAAAATAATAACTACTGTTAAAACAGAAAATAGGAATCCTTTTCTGAGAAGAAAATCTGAAAAGGAAAGTATTTTGCGTAAAGGAAGGAAAGAATTTCGTCATAACTTTTAATTATTTTTTAAATTAAAAAGAAAAATAGGAAAACAATAGAAATAAAATAAAATAGACTTACCGATAAATTAGGAGAAAGTAAAAGAGAAGGAATTCACAGGGGGTGGAGGAAATGAAGAGCTGCAAGGGGTATTTCTCAGAGAAATGTGAGAAATCTGAATATTAAGTTAATAATTTAATTCAAACACTCTTTTTATTATTATTATTATTATTAAATAATCTTTTTGGGGGGGGTTTTCCCCCTCTCATGCCTTTCCCTTACGGTGAGAAAGAGAGAGAGAGAGAGAGCTTTATTATTATTTTATATATATATATATATATATATATATATATAAAAGACAGGTAAAAACTAAAAAGGAGGCCTAAATTTGCTTCCGTGATTATTATTTTATTGTATTTAGTGCAGCCCTCCCGCTTTTTGAAGATTAGCCTGTGCTCTGAGTCTGGAGTGTTAAATTGATGTACACGCATCCACGTGGCGATCAGAATTTAAAAGAAATCCACAGTCTTGCATGTAAGTCAATTCCTAGCGAGTATTAGGTTCATTCCTACTCGAGGAATGTTATGGTATGGAAGTTACGACAATTTTGCATCAATTGTTTATATTATCTTGAAATCATAATGTATAAAATTTAATTATTGTTATCTGGACAGTTGTACAAATGGATGGATCGGTGGTTAGTCTATTCTTCTTCTCTTTTAAATCATCACAAGAATCCCACCTGTGCGTGTTAAAACCATAGTTATTAAACCTGTTTCGGGGTTGATTCGGTTAAGAAGTCGGGTTTCAGGTTTTATGAATCAACTTAAGTTAACCCGGGTTAACTCAGAAAAATTTTAAAAAAAAATTAAATTTTTAATATTTCATATGAAAAAATCCATGTAAATATAGATTATACATATTATGAAGTTTAAAAGAATATTTAAAAAAAAAATTATCCCATATTAAAAAGATATTATGTTAAGTTTTTAAGTTAAAGTGTTTAAACTAAAAAAGTTTTTTATCCCACATTGAAAAAACATAACTTTTTTCTTGGAAACATAGAGTATATATACTAATAGATTTCAAATCCCACATTGAAAAAACATAACTTTTTTCTTGGAAACATAGAGTATATATACTAATAGATTTCAAATCCCACATTGAAAAAACATAACTTTTTTCGTGGAAACATAGAGTATATATACCAATGGATTTCAAATCCCACATTGAAAAAACATAACTTTTTTCATAGGAACATAGAGTATGTATATGAAAGGGTTTCAAATCCCACATTGAAAAGATAATATATTATTATTTTAAGTTGAAGTATTTAAACCAAAAGGTTTTTTATCCCACATTGAAAAACACATGATTTTTTTCTTGGGAACATAGAGTATATATACTAATGGGTTTCAAATCCCACATTGAAAAAACATGGTTTTTTTTCATGGAAACATAGAGTATATATATGAGAGAGTTTCAAATCCCACATTGAAAAGATATCATATTATCCTTTTAAGTTAAAGTATTTAAACCAAAAGGTTTTTTATCTCACATTGAAAAAACATGGTTTTTTTCATAAGAACATAGTGTATATATATGAAAGGGCTTCAAATCCCACATTGAAAAGATATTATGTTATCCTTTTAAGTTAAAGTATTTAAACCAAAAGGTTTTTATCCCACATTGAAAAAATATGGTTTTTTTCTTGGGAACATAGAGTATATATACTAATGGGTTTCAAATACCACATTAAAAAAACTTGGTTTTTTTCATGGGAACATAGAGTATATATATGAAAGGGCTTCAAATCCCACATTGAAAAGATACCATGTTATCCTTTTAAGTTGAAAGTATTTAAACCAAAAGGTTTTTTATCCCACATTGAAAAAATATAGTTTTTTTCTTGGGAACATAGTGTATATATATGAAAGGGCTTCAAATCCCACATTGAAAAGATACTATGTTATCCTTTTAAGTTGAAATATTTAAATTAAAAGGTTTTTATCCCACATTGAAAAAATATGGTTTTTTTCTTGGGAACATAGAGTATATATACTAATGGGTTTCAAATCCCACATTTGAAAAAAAAAAACCGGGTCTCATCCGGGTTCGCCTGGGTCACTCGGGTTCCGAGTCACCTGGGTTCCGGGTCGACCGGCCGGGTCACCCAGGTTTGACCAGGCTGTTGCCACAGCCGGTCTTTTATTAAACCCGGACCGGTCCAGTCACCGGGTCGACCGGGTCCCGGATTGACCTGCCGGGCCGGGCCAGGTTTAATAACAGTGGTTAAAACTGGTAGCTGGACCCGAAACCTTCTTTCACAGTAAATAAAAAGAGGAAGTTAAAACTGGTAGCTCTCTGGTTTTTATATATATAAAAAAAAAATTAAAATGGAATCTCAGGGACTTACAAGCAGACACAAGAAAAGGACAGATATTTTATTATTATTATTATTATTATTATTATTATTAAAGAATAATTCTCCATTTCCTTTCTTAAATTTTAGAACAGTACTGGGAGTATTTTGTTTGTGGATAGACTAGTTGCTAGAGGTGCACAATGATTCCCACGCAATCATTTGTCAAGAATAATCAAACATTAACTCAATCATTTCAAAACCCAAATCAAGATTTTTCATTAGTAATTACGATGAAAAGCATGGTCTTGAAACCTATATCCATAATCACTTCATGTTTCATAACTCTTGAATTGTACGCTCAAGTTAGAGTCTCCAAAATGATTTATTTTTTTATTTTTGTTAAAATATTCACATCAGTTTTGTTTTTTTAATTTTGTTCCTAATTTACATATAACTAATTTTATCACTTTTATTAATTTTTATTAAATCAATTCATATTATATGTATTTATAAAAAAAAATTCATATTGTATATATTCTTTTTTTAAAAATAACTAAGTACTATTAACCGAAGTACAACAGTAATTAGTAGTGGTGATTTTTCGTTATGGTGTTCTTACGTTAATGTTTATACTTGAATTATTATTTTTTTTTGAGCATTTATTCTAATTAAAGGAAATATATAACTGCTGAATTTCAAGTGTGGCAGAGGACTTTCGTGTTTATACAGATGATGTGAACAAGTATAAGATATCTATTCCCCAGCCAAGGTACATTGATTCTGAATCTTTTGATCTCTGTATATACAAGTAGCAGGTGATGTAAAAACTCAGGAATGGTGGTGGGGTTACTAAATTTAAGTTCTGTTTTACAATATTATTGCAGTTTGTCGATGAAGAGTCGGTGAAATTTGGCACCGAGATCCGGAAGGTGTGTGAAAACTATTTGGTTTTGCAGGCTGTTTCATCCTTCAGGTTCATTTGATGACATGAACTACCTGTAAACCAGGTATCATTCTTTCATTTTCTTCTTTGGCGGCTATATGTTCAAAATTCTTGAGTTATCACATTCGATTCGCATGAATCTGCGACTCGCGAAGAGAGCTTCTTAAAGAAGCACCATGTTAGATTTGGATGTGGACTCACAGCAAAGACAACTTTTGTTGAGGTCAAAGAAAGAAGATTGAATCACTGTTTTTTTTTTTTTTTCAACTTCAATTATCAAATAAATATAAAGGGTATGTATGTAGGTATAGATGTGGAGTTCAAGATTTTACCTTGAAAACAACAGTGTAGGAGAAATCCCTTTGCTTTGCTAAAAATGGAATTCAAAATTCAGCTTTATTCCACAAATCCTTTAAGCACAGTAGTCCTTTCATCAACAAAAGTTTTGCAGAATTGAAGATAATTGTGCTAGCATTCGCTCACACATGGAAGGTGTAAGAACTGGTCTCATTGGTAGAGCAAACCATGCCTTCCAATCAGGCCAATGAAGATGGCCACTTAATGGTAAAATAATTAATAAGAGAGTTTCTCGGACTCAGATTACCAAATCTTAAGAGACGCGATTTCAGAATCCATGTAATTGGCAAAAGAAATATGGTACTGGATGACAAGCATCAAGAAGCATCTTGCGGGCTATAAGGATGTCCATAGCTACGGAGCGGCAGTGATGGATCTTTCAATTCGCTGGAGTTCTTTTGCTACTTCTATCATTAGTGGCCTATCTTCTCCTGAAACATTGGTGCATCTCAAGGCTAGTTCAATGGATGCTTCCAGTTGTTGCTGATCAATTGCTTCTCCCCTGTTTCCCCTAATCCTAGGATCCACAACTTCATTTACCTGATCCAGTTCAACCAAGTCTTTCACATAATCTATCAGAAAGATTCGCTCTTGAAGTGTTATTCGTCCAGTAAGAAGAACGAGCAGAAGCACCCCAAAGCTGTAGACATCAGTCTTCTCTGTAACAAAACCAGTTTGAACATAAACAGGGTCCACGAAAAAAATTGTCCCTGCAAGCTGATCTTCGAGGGATATGGTATCATAATTCTGGAAAAATTAGAGAGTTTGGCATCATAATTCTGGTTGAGGAAGATATTTCGAGGCTTTATGTCTCTGTGGATGGTTGGCCTGGGAAATGCAGTGTGGAGATATGTCACTGCATTCGCAATTTCCTTGGCAATTTTCAATCTGGTCCCCCAAGTTAATGATCCATCATGAATAAGTCTTTCCAGACATCCATTCTCTGGATATTCAAAAACTAGAGCTGGACCTGCTGGGATCTCCAAACAGTAACCTGAAAGCTTGAGAACATTGTTGTGGCTGCTCATCTGCGACGAGACCACGATGTCACGGTAGACCTCTTTAGTGCAACGCGTAAAGCTCTTGATGAAAACAAGGCGCTGTTCAAGAATTCCTTCGTACCATTCAAAACCTGAATCTTCTAAATCTTTGAGAGTTTCAAGAAGATGGCTTGGATGGTAGTCATCAATGGCTTTTTGGAGTTGGTTGAGAGAGAAGTTCCTGATAGGGTTGGATCTAGCATTACAAAGAGCAATCAGCTCTTCCAATAGCTCACCTCCACGATCCAAAAACATCCTCTGCCTTTCCCTCTTATGCATTTTCTTATCCAAACATATCCTCTGCCTTTTTCTCTCCATCTTGTTGTCCCCTTTCACTACAATTCAGCTTAACTGGAATATCACCATGTTATATATCTCACAATTTCTTCTTTCATTTGCACCTTCTTCGTTGATCACAGGAAGGTGCAGAGGAGAGAAACCTCGGCGAAACTGTCTGCCCCCTAACCAAAGTCAAGAAAGACAAACGTGTTAGAGATTTACTTTTGTATACAAGCCACTCATGGTGATGATAATGATAATTGAAATGCTAGGGAAATTTCCAAATCTGTTTCTCAACTAGCAAGTTATTAAAAAATTGGATTTGGGATGACATAAAGTTATTCAAGCCATGATTAAAAATTTATTTCATTTTTCTTGAAAACTTCCATTGAAGAAACTAGAAAGGTAAGTTTACTTTCTATTAAAAAATTGCTAGTTTTTTTTTTTTTTT
>Ga0325402_1001246_pt1 | contig 20375 bp, 7 predicted proteins | sample PopdelMetagenome_22_FD_207212 | JGI IMG/M metagenome (GOLD analysis project Ga0325402, IMG submission 207212) | Populus deltoides microbial communities from Bellville, Georgia, United States - Xylem-PdKOR-R3 | ecosystem: Host-associated > Plants > Phyllosphere > Stem > Wood/Secondary xylem...
GCTATTTCACTTACGAAGAATCCAGTCTTTCATGGGAGAAGCAAGCACATCGACATAAAATTCCATTATATTCATGAACTTGTCAGCAGCAAGGAGATAGAGGTGGAGTTCTGTAAATCCGAAGAACAAATTGCTGATATTCTCACGAAGCCATTAAAAGCAGACATCTTTCACAGGTTGAAGGAGAAGATGGGGATGTGCACCTCTGATAGTTTGAGTTTAAGGGAGGCTATTGGAGTTTTAAACTCAAACGGCTAGTTTTTTCTTTTGTCCTGCAGTTCAAATATTTACTTTACTTTTCTAATTTTGAATAAGTCTTTGGGTTTGAATAAGTCTGTAACTTGTCGTGCAGATTTTCTTGCTGATTTTTAGTTAGTTTGTTGAGTATGGTAATGCCATGCAAATAGAAGTGTTAGTTTGAAAGTCCTCTGTTTCTGTTTCTATTTTTCACCTATATATAGGTATTGTTTCTACAAACATTATATTAATTTATTTAATAAGAATTATCTCTCTCTTCCACTTTGTTTTCTTGTTTTTCTTGTTTACTAGAAAGCTAACCCTCCAAAGTCAAAAATAGAATGGAATGGAGCACCAGGCAGCTAGACACCACGCAACCAAGGAAAATAAAATAGAAAAAGCATCTGACAGAATATCGAGTGTAAAAAATTAAGAAAAGGAAACTTCCTGCTCGGCCATACACTTTCCCTTCCATTTTTGCAGTCGTTTTTCTCTTGCCTAGTTCTTCCACCTTTTGCTGGTTCACACGCTTTATGTTGAAGCTAACCCTCGAAAGTAAAAACGTTGCCTTTTCAGTAGCAATTCCACATCAGAATTCGATTTTCTTATCCTCCTCTTTGATCTTTCACGTATTCTATTCATCGAACTTATGGGTTTCTTCTCATTCATCCGTCGCTTGATGCTTATTCTCTTTGGCACGGCTAATGATCTTGTGTTCTTGAGCTTTAGCAATGAAGATACAGGAAAGAATTTTAGTGATCATCTCAACTCAGCTCTCACCTATGCAGGACTTCGCACGTTTAGAAACGATGATGGCGTTCGAAGAGGAGAAAATACCGGCTCAGAAACCAGAAAAGCAATACAGGAATCAAAGATATCTGTCATTGTGTTTTCCAAGGACTATGCTTCTTCAACTCGGTGCCTCGACGAGCTCGTCATGATCATGGATGCTAGGAGAGCTACTGGGCGCATTGTGCTGCCCATATTTTACCATTTGGATCCATCTGAAGTCTGGAGCCAGGAAGGGAGATATTTCGAAGCGTTTTCTGCACACGACAAAATCTTCCAGGGTGAGATGGGGAGGGTGGAAGAATGGAGGGCAGCTCTTAGAGAAGCTGCAGATGTGGCGGGGATGGTTCTACAAGACAGGTACATCACATTCCTACTCTGTTTTCTCTTGATTCTAGTACATCACATCCCTTCATTGTTTTCTCTTGAATAAGGCTATCTAATCATATGGTCAAAAACTCTGTACAATGAAGAAAAAAATTGAAATAAAGAAAGCACATATAACAACAAGAACAAAATTTCAATCCCAAACTGATTGGGGATGGATCCTTTTGGCCATTCAAACGTGTTCATGAATGTGAAGTCCATGCGGGCTTTAGAAACAAAATCATTTTGAGACAAATGACCAGAAATTCATAGATATGCTGCCTTGCCAGAACACAGTAATGTGATTTCCTTCACTTGTAAAGTTGCTGTGTTGTGTTTATCTTATACGTAGTAGGCTGTATTTGACACTTCTCCGAAACTAATACGAGAATATTTTTCAAGTAGCCGTAGTTCCTAGCTGCTCCTTGCCTTTGGTTTTGTCAGAGATGAATTAGTAGTTGGGCCTTAGATGTGTCCGTTTTTCCTTCTAAAAAGGTTATGGGCCCGGTATGGATCCTTAATTTTGAAACCAATGGTCCACGATAATTTATTCTCCTCTCGGTCTTCCTCTCTCTTGGTCTACCATATCAGCACCATAAACCAGTAAAGTTCCAACTGCGTTGACTTGAGTCTAAAAAGTCATCAATTCACCAACCGATTCCAACATTTCCCATTTCACTGTTTTCCTCACATTAAATTTTTCATCCATTCTTCTCTCCAAAATGCCTTACGATGTGTTCTTGAGCTTTAGAGGCGAAAACACCCGTCGAAGTTTTACGGACCATCTCTACACAGCTCTATGTAGAGCAGAGATTCGCGCTTTCAGAGACGACGATGGGATCCGGAGAGGAGAGAACATTGATTTAGAAATCAAGAAAGCAATTCAAGAAACAAAACTATCCATTATTGTGTTTTCTAAAGACTACGCGTCTTCGAGATGGTGTCTTGACGAGCTAGCGATGATCATGGAACGTAGAAGAACTGTTGGGCACATAGTGTTTCCAGTTTTCTACGATGTTGATCCATCTGAGGTGGGGACCCAAACAGGGAGGTATGGTGAAGAGTTTGCTAAACATGAAATACGTTTCAAGGACCAGATGGAGATGGTGGAGGGGTGGAGGCAGGCTCTTAAAGAAGTTGCATACATGGAAGGAATGGTCTTAGAAGACGGGTACTAACTTCTTTTTTTCTTCGACATTTTTTACATCGATAGCGTATATTTTTGAATCAGCTAAGCATTTAGGAATACTTAATTTGACCTTGATCATTCCATACTCGAACATCACGGTTGAGCCACATAGCTAGGGGGTTGTTTTTTCTTGCTAGTTAACATGTGAGAAGACATTCAATTACCTGGAACAGTGATTGCCAACTATCCTAGGGGAAAATAGTTTGACGAGAATGAAAGAAATCTTGCAATTTACTAGAGAAATGAAGACATTGAAGGCATGCTCTTGGACTCAAAGATTAGTTTTGACAGTAAACTAAATTCCAGAGTCTTTGCAAGGAAATCCAAACATAGATTGCTCAGGATTTATAACTCTGGAGTTAAAAATAACTGAAAAGTGCACCTTCCTCATGGCTGGCGTCAAGTTCCTTTCTTAGGAGATGAGATATCTGCATTGGGATGAATAATTGTTTTGACCTTTGAGATCTTTGCATTCCTTTTTTTATCTGGAGAAATTTAAACTAGCTATCATCTAGAAACGAAACAAGAATCTTATCGATTTAAAATATGCCAGCCTCAGCAATTGTGAGCGCCCTTCTATGCCAGATTTTTTCAAAGGCTAGAAATTAACCTTGAGAGATTGAATTCTCAATATTGTTGTACAAGTTTTATATGGTCCAAGGTTATTTCACCGATTCAATATCGAGACAAGCTTATTGATTTGGATCCGAAAAACTGCACAAGCCTTATCTCTCTTCCGAGTAGAATTTGTTCAAGATTTCCCATCTCTTAACCTTTCTAGTTTTTCACATATCAATAAGAAAGCATGCAATTGGCACCAATATTTAAACAAGCTATTGAAAACGATGATATTTGACCAGAAATTCGAAGGAAACTACTTTTTTGTTTTGTTTCCGATTTGCTTAGGAGTCTCAACTTCAACTGTCACGGTGCTAGACTGCTAGTAATCTCAGATAACTGTCTGTTTTACGTCCGGTGCCCTGTGGCTGTGTTTGATATGGTGTATAGGGAAAGGATGTTTTGATAACCCTTTTCTTTTCGTGAAGCAAAAACATTGAAGCCATTCTAGAAATGCCAAAAAATAAACAAAAGAAACCTAACTCTGCCTTGATTTCATTACTGAAGCTTTAATCACTAGCGTTTCTGTGTCTTCTTCAAAGAAAGAAAGAAAAGGTGTTCTGCATAAGTGCACTGGTCGATTTAGAACTCTCTCTCCTAAGCCATTTGAAGTAGCGATGAGCCTGTGAATCAATTGCTACTGCAGTATTGTCTCTCCATGCATTAGGCATCTTCGAAACACATGCATGGAATTCTTCTTGCTTGCTTCAGCATCTCTAAATTACTGATATTGTCTGACTTGTTTATGCATATTTAACTATCATGGCCATTCAGCTTACAAGTTATTTAAACAGTAACGGGATCTGAGGATGATAAACAAGGGCTGGTTCGTTAACTAGCCGCAATTCAAATGTAATTATTTTTGTTTTTCATGTTCTTTTAGAAAAGACCGACCAAGCACATTTCAATCCTACTCTTAGGATTGTGCATTGAAAATTTCTGATGGTATCACCTCATGCTGGACATTTAATATTCATCATATATAGTCTGCTTAAGTTGCACAAGGACAGCCATAAAACTAGAACAAGCTGAAACAACAGCTAAAAAATGACTTTCAAGTTTCAAGCTAGAGAGCGCCGCGCCTTTAAATCCCCCACGACAGCATCCATGAACTCTCATTTTTGTTTACCCTGTATTTAGTTAAAAAAAGATGATTCATGGAAACGTAGGTCATCTTTTTATCACTCGGGCTATCTACAAAGCATTCTCTGAGGAACTTAATTTGTTCACAATTTGATTTGTTCTTGGTTCGAGCTGCCTTAATCATCATGCTAAAAGGTTATGCAGCACTACGTTGTTGTGTTTATTGATTGTCAAGGAGTATTCCTTAGGACTCATGCATGTTGACAAATGACACACCTTAGTGCAATAGAGCCGTTTTGTTCCATGTTTATTGAAAAATAATTCATTGACTTCTGAAAAAATAGTAGAAAAATAATATTAAGATCTACAAGTCTTTGCAAACATGGACCTCTCTCAAGGACTCAAGTCCCTTTTCTGAGTAGACGAGGTATTTACATAGGGATGGATATCTCTGAGATGTTTGCCTTGTAATTAAATTTTGATCGGAACCCTTTTTGAGCCTGAACTTGAGCTATCATCTAGCAAGGTTAAGCTAGTCTGGGAAGGAGACCAGAATCTTGGCAGTTTTAAAAGTTCAACCTTAGCAATTCTAGACCTGCAGAGGATAGAAGAAACCTTGAGACGTGGATTTTGTACAAGTTAATTTGGTGGTGTTTCTTAATTTGTCAATTCAGCATCCACCCATTTGCATCGATGTATTCCAAGCTGATTTTTTTTGTAGTATGTCTCTTCTTCTTCTTCTTCTTCTTCTATGTTGATCTGATAAGGAATTAGCAAATTAATCCATGATTGAATTTGTATGAATGTGTGTTTGCAGGTATGAGTCAAAGTTCATAGAGTCGATTGTTAAAGAGATCGCAGATAAACTCAACTTCTCACTGCCTCACGCCCCTCCGTCCTCGTTACCACTGTCAGCGGCCCTCCGCCCACCTACATATTTTCTTGGTCTTTTACGAGAGTGGAGGAGGTCTGTCTTTCAGACCCCCTCTCTCTTTTTATTTTTTTTGTCTTTCTGAGATAGGTGTTCTTATAGAGCTCAGAAAGACAAAAAAAATAAAAAGAGAGAGTGGGGCGGCGGGTAAAGCAGAAGTGTGAAACAATAGGAACTAAGCACGTGGATATCTGTCGGGTGATGAGAACAAAAGGCTGAAAAGAATGGTCCCACAGCCCACCGACTTTGTCAAAGCATGGATGGATGAATTAATTAAAGGATTGTACTAAAAGTACTCTCTCTCTCTAATTTTTTTTTTTTTGACAATTTGTATCTTTGGATCGATCCTTATGACAGACTGTAAACTTTTTCAAGAATTTTGGGCTCAAAATGAGATGATGAGATGCATAATCAAAGTCTAAGTGATCTTTTGACATATGACTGCTACAAGTAAGTGCATGCTTAGGGTTCTTCTCAACTATATTCATAACATAAGATGTGCAATCAAAGATTAATTAATGTATGTAAAAGTCATCACACAAGTTTCTAAAATTAAGCTAATGTAATTAGTCTTTGAAGGAGATGTCTATCTTCTTTCAATATTCAAAAACTAAAATGTAAAATAAATTAAGTTTGAGATTAAAATTTAAAATGCTAAAATAATAGGGATCAAGCAATAGATTAATTAAAAACTATAGAGCAAATATAACTTTTCTATGCCAATATCTAAATAGGATTTGTTTTAGTTAATATTTATCCTTCGTTTTTTAATTTCTATATTTAACTATAAATAAAGATTTATTTTGCAAGATTGGTATTTAATTCATAACCATAACATGCTCGAAATACCCCTCGACACTTTTTAATGCGTAAAAAAAATACAAATTGAAAAAAATATCAACATACGAAACCATTCTAATATAATTTGAGAGGGTGAAATGGAGATTAAGAAATTCATTGACGAAAATGCAAGAAACAAAATGGGTTTCACTGTTCATATGCACTTTTCCTGTTAGAAATTATGAACTCTATCCCTTCTATCCTTTTGAACAAGTATGATAAAATGTTGCTTTATATCCGTCTCTGCACATTGATTTGTGCTAAACATAATATGGTACAGAGTGAGAGAAGAACAATTATCAACATTAAGAGATTGCTTATCAAATCTCGACACTGGAAATCACTTGCTCTCAGCATTTGTGATTCCGACAGCTTCAATGACATGAATGATCTTGAGAACAGTTGTCTTATTGTCAACTGTTAACTTAATTTTTGAATAAATAATAAAAAATAAATAAAAAAAATATTTTTAAGAATGGAATTAATACAACATAAATTTGAAGTTCAGGGATGAAATTATCAAATTTGAGAGTCAATTGATTAGAAATTAAAGAATTAATAAGTTTGAGAATTTAATTAAAATTTAGATTAGTTTAATTAATGAAATTATGAGTTTAAATTTACCGAAACTGGTTTAAATTAACTTGTTCCGGCTCGGTTTGATTTAGTTTATATTATTGAAAAATCAGGTAATTTGAAATCAATTAAAGGATAATAAAGCAAACATGGATCATTATATTGTCTGTGCAACTCAAAGCCACTACCAAAGGAAAATCAACACAAGCATAATTCTGTTTTTCATCTCACAACAGATCTTCCTTGTTCGTCTCACTCCTCTGGTAAATTCTTCATAACTGAATTTACCTGTAATAAAGTGCAAGCTTGAAAGTCTCAAATCTTCAGAAACAATTTACTAGCATGGAATTCTGAAACAAAGAAGACAAAAGGCATGCTCAGTATAAACAAGATAATTATATAGTGAAATATACTAAATACCTCAGCTATGATCAGTCTTGGATGAATCCACGTTGATAAAATTTGCCCAAATCCGATAGCTGTCCTTCAAAAAATATTATAAAGTTATTCTGATAACATGCTCAATGTTAAGCATAGAAATAATTAAGTTGTTGGTAAGTTTTTTTTTGAATAACTCAATTTTTAAATAAATAATAAAAATAAATGAATAAAAATATATTTGAGAATAGAATTAAAATAATACAAATTCAAAATTCAATGATGAAATTATCAAATTTAAGAGTTAATTAGTTAGAAATTGAAGAATTAATAAGTTTCAGAATTTAATTAAAATTTAGATTAGTTTAATTAATGAAATCATGAGTTTAATTCAAGAATTAATAATTTTATGGACTTAATTAAATTTTGATTTACTTAATTAAAGAAATCAGGGATTTAATTGAAAAAATAACAAAATTTAAAGCTAATTCAAAGTAAAGTTGTAGGAAATTAAAGTCCAAGAACTAAATTGAATAATCCAAAAACTCAGGACTGTTGTGTAAATGGCATTATAACTTGGGAATTCAATTGAAATTAATCTGAGGGCAAACATAAAAGAAATATTTGATTATTTGGGATCCAAATGTTAACTTGCAAAAGTTCAGGGACCAAAATGAAAATATTCATTTTTGCCGAAACGGTATCGTTGCTGGGTGGAACAGTCATGCTCGTCTTCTTCGTCCCGATTCAACAGGTGAGCTGCAAAAGTTGCAGTGATTTCGGTACTGAAAATAATCAAAATTGTTTCAAGAATCTTCTTCTCATTAGATCAAATTAGATGATCTGAGAAACAAATAAGATTATTCAAGTCTCAACAGGTTTTATGGCAAGAGATTGAAGGCAGTGAAAGAAGCAAGCTAGTGAAAGAAGCAAGCTGGTGTACACGTTTTAACTTTAAAAAAAATAACCGTATTAACTTATCAAAACCAGTTTAAATTAACTTGTTTTGACTCGAATTGATTTGGTTTATACTGTTAAAAAATCAGCAAAACTAAAAAATAAAAACTTGCATGATTTCTGGCCACACGTTCCCATAATCTCAAATTACTTGCTCATCTTAACCAATGCTTCTCTACACCAGGTAATTTGAATTCAATTAAAGGATGATAAGGCAAGCATGGATCATTATATTGTCTGTGCAACTCACAGCCACTAGCAAAGGAAAATCAACACAAGCATAATTCTATTTTTCATCTCACAGCAGATCTGCTTCAATCAAAGCTGGATTATTCTTTGATGAGTATCAAATGGGTTTTGGGGTGTTCTTGGGCTACAGTGGTTTTTGACTGTTGTTTTCGGTTCGACAGAGAAACAGTTGGGTTAGTTTTAGGAAAGAAAGAGAGAGAGAGAGAGAGAGAGAGAGAGACATGGTGGAGGTTGAATGTGCTTGCCATGTTAGAGCTGAGGAGATATTTTATTTCGGGTTTGGGTTTTGGTTTTTCTTTGGTAAGAGATAAAAAAAAATAGGGGAGAAACTATCGTTGGGTTTAGACAATAGAAACCCAAAACTAAACTGAAATTTTTTAATTTGGTTAATTCAGTTTTTCTTCTTGTTTGATTTTTTAAATTATTATTTTTCTTTTTTAATTATTTTTAAGTTTTTTTTCTCACATTTTTCTGTCATCATGTATGGGAAAAAAAAAAAAAAAAAGAGGTAATGGAAGTTTAAGTTAAGTAGCAATGGATGCTGCCATAAATCAATTTAATACATGAATTATTTGAGGGGAAAAAAAAACATATTCATTCACTAATATTTTCTTCATTGTTAATGAAAAAAAAAGAATATTAATGAAAAAACAAACTTTTTAAATCAACGAACTTACCATTGATTTCATAAATACCACGCAAACCACAATACGAAAAAATTCATGACATATGATGCGGAATCAAAGATTAATTAATGTAATAGTCATCATACAAGTTTCTAAAATTAAGCTAATATAATTAGGTATCCTGATTTTTTACCATAGAAATAAAATAATATTACTTACGCTTAATAAAACAAATTTAAAAAATATACAAACTAACAAATTAAAAAATAATTGTTAACACTAATTAAATATTAAAATGAAAAGCTAATATTTCTAGTAAAGTAAAAAATAAATACAGATGTAAATATTTAACCTTGACTACTCTTTTTATTTTCTATTTTATTTATTTATTATATATTAGAAGTTGAATCTAGCAACTAAGGACATTTTTTTATTTTTATAAATATGTCACATAAATATAATTTATTTATATAAAATGAAAAATAAAAAAAATAAATATAAATTACAATAATCTCTTTGAAGCATTATGAAATTTTAAAAAATACTATTAAAAAGGGTTAACCAAACCATTTTAAAAAATAATAGATAAGGTATTCATTAAAATTTAAATAAAAACATTAATTAAAAGTAAAAAAAAAATGAGGCCAGGCCACATATTTGGCTAGAACCTTATAACTCCGCGCACCTTTTTTTTTTATATAGGTTTTAGACAATGTAATTTGCTCATCTTTGTTGGGCCATGAGCATAGTACTATATAATTTCTTCCAACAATAATGACATCTGGTAAGAATTGAATGAAACCTTGAAGTTCCAAGCGCAGTTGAAGCCCGTGATTATGTCCTCTCGAGTAACCCAAGGTGGAGCGAAGGTATTGGTTTTTGCTCATGGCTCGTTCGCCCATATTCGTGCACTTGCAGCATGTTTGAGACTAATTTCCCATTAAATTAATTTCATTTATAGTATTTAAATTGCATTTAATGAGTTTAAATCATGTATTTAAAAGAGATGTATTATCATTGAATTTATTTTATTCTATTTTCTACAATACATTTATAGTATTATTAGTTATTAATACTCTTTCATTTATAGTAATTAAATTTCAACAGGTTTTATCGCAAGAGATTAAAGACAATGCAAGAAGCTTGTTTACGCATACAAAATCCATTCATAGTTTCTGATAGAGAAAAATCTGTCATCATGTATGGATAAGCCATCAAAGAAGCTATAAACAGTATCATCATCTCGGAAAGATACACAGATACCAACCACATGTTATCAAATCCAACCTATAGAATCATTTTCCTTAAAAAAGAGAAACACAAGAAATCTGATAAAAGAATCCAAATTTTCACATCAAGAAATATGATATGTGTGCGCGAGGAAAAGAAATGAAACCAAGAAAATTAATGATCAGAGTGTAGAAACTTTTGAAACAATCATTTCATTTTATTAATATTTTCTTCATTGTTAAGAAGTGCTCATGGGGATTGCTCTTTTAGATATTCGTGACTTCAATGGATCCAAGTTATTCATATGAAGTCTTTGAGATTTCCGGAGGTTTTATAGCCTCGTCAATGTTGGTTCTGTGCCTTTCTCTGTTCAGTTTATAGGTTGCTTCCTCTGCCATTATGAATTTCTTTGGCTTATAAGAAAAGAGACATTTACTCATTATCAACCCATCAAAATCCTGCTATATCATCATTTGAATTCAGAGGGTACTTTTTTGGTTCTATGCTTCGGACAAGAGAGTTTAGCAACTGAGTCGAAGGATGATGCTAGTTCAAGCAAGGTCTTGGATTAACTCATGTATGGATTTGCTCTTTGGATAGTTCAAGCAAGGTCATCTCGTTGTACCTGAACATTGCATTAGTTTTTGCTGAAAATCTATGTGAGAAGAGAACAAGGCAGACAAAACATGGTGAAGTGTGGAAGTTGAACAATCATCTTATCCCACTATGAAATTCATTTTTTCTGCAGTTCATCCTTTTACAGTGTTACATCCGTGTTCTCTACTTGCAATCTCATGAAGTTTCAAGGTGACAAGGCAGCTCTTCTCCCGTCTTCTTGTTTTTAACTAAAACACAAAACTCCACATGTATTTCTTATACTGTATGGAAAAAGCATACAAAACCTTCAAAATAAAATAAATAAGCAGAAAAGGCAAGAAAACAACTGGAAGACTCTTGGGTTTTCGAGCTGCTGGCTAGAACAAGCAAATTATTGATTACAGGCCATGCATGTCATGATTTTACACTTGGGGCTTCTGATATTTCAGGGGCTTCACAACCTCCCTTGTAAAGTCCGGGTCATCCCTTCCAAAGTGACCATAAGCAGCTTGCCGTCCCTCCTCCTTCATCCCTTGCTACTTGTCAAGTCCACGCAAAGTTACTTTAAGATGCCACAGCAAAGAAAGAAGAGAAGGGATGGTCTATAATTGATTGCTTCCTTCTCATTTGAAACAGCAAAGTCCGGATCAAAGCTTAGAATCAACTTCAAAAGAAGAAGAAGAAGAAGAAATCTTCAGTTTCAACAACGCGGATTATGAACACTAAGCAAAATTGGCAAAAGCCTTGGAAAAATTCAAGAGCAGGAATAGCGGCACTGCTCTGGCCTCTGAAACTTTGGGGCAACATACCAAATACAGTTTACCACCCTCAAAATCTTTGTCCCGCCACTCCTCGGTGCATAATCCATCTGTCTTTTGTTCCTCCAGATTCTCCGAAACTTGGTAAAAAAAAGTTTGATCATGTGCTTGATTTGAAGCGGAATATTGGTGAACCTTCAAGATGCCCGCGGTGGCAATGTTTCTCCGGTGACGGATTGTTTCTGTTCTTGATGGAATTGTCACTGCTCGGGTTTAGGAGCTGGAAACAGGAGAGATTTGCTAACTGAAATTGGCAGGAAAAGACGTAATTAACAAACTAAATCGAAAAAGAGAGAAATGCGGTGAGCGTGGATCGAACACGCGACCTTCAGATCTTCAGTCTGACGCTCTCCCAACTGAGCTATCCCCGCCCGTTTTGTAGTTTCTTTTCTGTTAAGCATTATGAAACAATGAACTTATTCTATAATACATGCATTTTGCGAGGACATCGGTGCATCCTTTGTGCTTTCCGTGCTTTTGCGGTTGTTACTGGGAAAGAATTTCACATTAGATTGAATTTTCTGGTAAGTTGAAATCTCCACTTGGCTTATTATTGTGGCAATTACCAGTTATATATTTCATGTTTAAGAAATTAGGATGCCTGTGATGAAGCTTTACACTAGTTTTGGGGCTGGAATTTATTGTAGGAAACCTGTGATGGAAATGAAGCAAATCCTAGACGCTAGTGTGTGTAGCAGCTGCACTTCTTATACCTGAAGCCATTGGCTTTCACAAAGAAAAGAGACCTCATGATGATAGAAAACTAGGAAACACTACAATATTTAACAATTTTATTGATATAATTTTTTTTTTATTAATGTGAGATTAACACTTTGTCTGTGAAAATTTCACCTACTAATTCATCGACAAAATGTGTCTACAAATAATTTCATTATTTGTCGTTAATTTTTTTGGTGAAAAAAATTAAAAACAGATGGTTTTATAAATGAAAAATACACGAAAAAAAAACAATTTCCGCTGGAAATACACGGATGAAATAAATCTCTTAGGATATTTTATAAAACATTTCTAGGAAACTGCATTTTTGTTTTTCTTTTCAATTTGCTTACAAGCCTTAACTTCAATAGTCATTGTGCTAGACTACTAGTAATCTCATTACTGAAACTATAATCACTAACAGCGCTGTCTCTTTTAAAAACAGATAAAAAAAGATAACGTGTTGTGCAAAAGCCAATTGAAGTAGGGATGAGCTAGTGTATCAATTACTATCCATTCTTTAGGCATCTTCCAAACACATCCATAGAATTCTTCGTGCTCGCTTCATCATCTCGAAAAATAAAGTTTTAAGCCAAGATTGAATTTTTAAAATTTAGAGTGAGTAGTTACCTATTAGATAAAAAAGAAAAGGGATTAAAATGAACTTTTAAAAAAAAAATTCAAAGTTATTACCTATGTATTTTACATGTTTTTTTTACTTTTGTCACCTGTCTCTCAATTCCACTCTCTTCAAAAATAAAATAAAATATGCAATTGGATGTTAACTGATGCTAAAAAATAAATTCAATAACCAATTTTGTTTTTTTAATCACCGTTGAAATCTACAGTGGCAATGAATATAAAAAGTAACTGTTGATCTAGGTTTTGATTTTCCGCTTGATGGACTACAGGCCCTGCTTCTTCAAAAGAAACCCAATTCTAAATCAATATTAATCGCATCGGAAAATCCCATCCTTCTACTTTCGGCGTTTCTTATTCACCATGGCATCCAGTCCAATGGGATTTTAAAACTCAATTTTCATTTTCACCTGCAAAACTTAAAAAAAATATATCATAAAACCTCATAAAGTCTATTTTCAAACAAAAACACCATTTAATCATTTAAAACTCTAAAATCCATGATCAGAAATAACTTTATAAAAATTAAATTGAAATAAATTACAAAATTAATTACTAATTAGAGAATGAAATTCAAAAAACAAACAAAACCAAGAAGAATGATTCTTTTTTTAAAATAAAACAAATCACGTTCAGATGTACACAATTAGCACTATCAAAATTCAAAACAGGAGACACATAAAAAAAAAAAAAAAAGCACTTTGGTCAATATTGATGGCTGGTCATTATTAGTAAACATACGTCTCGAATTTGGGAACCTGAACCGTTGCATTCTTTCTTCCCTTCCAGCCTCCAGGTACCCTGCCGTTTCACTCCATTCCCACCGGAAACTTCTATCTTTCTCATATTCCAGTTTAGTTTCGGCATTTTTTATTCACCAACCAGTCCAACAGGTTTGTTCTCACTTATCAATCTGTTGATGCTTCTCCTCTCTAGAAAAGATTTTCAATTGACAAACTTATCATTTATCTAATTATATGGTACGTAATTTTTTTGATTTACATTTAAGAATTTTTTTATGTAAAAAATATATTGAAAAATTCTATACGTTCAATTTTTTTCTATTATGTATGGATATTTTCAATTTGATTTTAATTTCTATAAAATAAATAAAAATTATTAATTTAAAAAATCAAAATAAAAAAAATAAAACTAAACACTGGTGACTATGTGCCTGACACATTAAGAAAAGACTCACGCGTAAATGAAGAAAAGACTCACGCGTGGACCTGAAAGGTCAGGGACGCATGAGTGTGGGCTCTCTTTTCTACAAAACGACGCTTTGTTGATGGTGCTGCAGCAGCAAGAGAGGCATATAACCAAGGAGAAGTGGGGTGCTGACTGGTTGGTTGGTCATTGACAGCTGGAGTTCATTATTTTGATCCATCACCAAAAAGATTTTCGTCGGTGAAAATGCACATGGAGAAGTTTTTATTTTCGTGTCTGTCATTCTATGATTATGTCTTTTGATAAAACAAGTTTAAGGGCTACCTAAAAAAACAGAACATGTGCATCTAGATTTGGTGGATATGTCACTCTATTTATTTTACGATTTAAAAATATTTATTTTATTTATTTAATTTTAAATTAATATTTTTTTAATATTTTCGGATCATTTTGATACACTGATATTAAAAATATTATTTTAATATATTTTCAAATAAAAAATATTATACTCACACTCTTGAACATAAAAAAAAAAAAATCTACTCACATGTTTAATTTTTTTAATAAAAAAATGAATACACAACGCTTTATCTTTCAGTGTAAATTCCACCCCCTCGGGTTATTAAAAGTTGGAGTTTGATTTTTAGGATTTTAAAAGTTAATTTTCAATTTATTTTTATTTAAAAAACTTTAAAAAAATTATAGAAAATTTTAAAAAAAAAATACTATTTAAAGTGTATTTGAGAGTTTCCTTATAGTTGTTTTTACTCAAAAATATATTAAAATAATATTTTTTTTATTTTTTAAAAATTATTTTTAGTATCAGCGAAACAAAATAATCTAAAAATATTATAAAATATTAATTTAAAATAAAAAAATTTAAATTTTTTTTAAAATATTTTTAGAACAAAAAAATAAATAAGGCTTTAATCATTTAAAACTCCAGAAAATCCACGATCAACAAAATTAATTCCTAATAAGGGAATGGCATTCAAAAAAATCAAAAAACAAACATGAAGAATGATTTTTTTAAAAAAAAAGAAAAGAAAAAACAAAGCACGTTCAGATGCACACACTTAGCACAATCAAAATTAGTGAACCATACGTGTCAAATTTGGCAACCTGAACAGTTTGTATTCTTTCCTCCCTTCCGGCCTCCAGGTACCCTGAAAATCCTCCCAACGTTGCCGTTTCACTCCATTCCCATCGGAAACTTCCATCTTTCTCATATTCCAGTTTAGTTTCGGCATTTTTTATTCACCAACGAGTCCAATGGATTTGTTCTCACTTATCAATCTGTTGATGCTTCTCCTCTCCAGAAAGGACAACGATGTTTTCTTGAGTTTTAGCCACCACGACATTGGCAAGAATTTTGGCGATCATCTCTACAAGGACCTCAATTCTGCTGGGATTCGCACTCTTAGAGATGATGGTGGAATCTACGCAGGACAAAAGTCTGATATCAAGAAAGCGTTACAGGAATCCAGGATATCGGTTGTTGTGTTCTCTAAAGGCTATGCTTCTTCAACAAAGTGCCTCGACCAGCTTGTGCACATCATGGATGCCAGGAATAAAACTGAGCTCCTTGTGCTTCCCGTTTTTTACAACGTTGATCCGTCGGAGGTCAGTGAACAGAAAGGGTTGTTTGAAGAAGCATTTGCTAAACACGAAAAAAGCTTCCAAAAGGAAATGGCTAGAGTGGAAAGTTGGAGGGCCGCTCTTAAAGAAGCCGCAGACCTGGCAGGAATGGTGCTGCAGCAAGACAGGTATACAAGTAATTGAATAATTGTTTTACCTTTTCAGATCTTTGCCTTCCAGTTTTTTTCTGGATAATTTAACCTAGCTATCATCTAGAAAGGAAACACGAATCTTATCGATTTAAAATGGGTCAGTCTTAGCCTTTCAATACCAGATTTGATTTGTTCTTGGTTCCAAAGGTTGCGCAGCACTTTCTTGGTGTGTTTATTGATTGTCAAGGAGTAATCCCTAGGACTGATCATGCATATAAAAGAATAATAGGGATCACAATGTAGAAAAAGCTCCCCATGAACGCTACCAAAAAAAGCAACTTTTTTAATTTTTTTTGTGTCAATCTAATCCTTTGTCTTTGATTTTGTTTAATTCAACCTTATAAATAATGGTATTTCGTAATAGCAATATGTAATGCAATGAAAAAGTAATATATATACATATATTAAAAGGCAATTTTTCATAGTGCATACACGAAAGCATACATAAAAAACAAATTATAAAATAAAAAAACTATGCAACACAACCCTATAAATAATTATATTTAGTAATAGCAATATGTAAACATGTAAAATAAAAAACTATGCAACACAACCCTATAAACAAAACAAAACAAATCCTAAAACAAAAATTTTTTTACCAAAGAAATATTATAATATAAAAAAGGGAAAATTATGAAATTAAAAACAATTTTTTTTGTCTGTTTAATAAATCATATAGAAAATTGAACACGGGAGTGATAAACAGTTTAGTATCGACACTGTTTAACATATCGACAGACTACGGCCGAACATATCAAACTTGGGCCGAGCACATGAACGAAGACACTTCCTAAACAGATTAAAAAACAAAACCCAACCTTAGGCCTTTCTTCTCTCTTTTTTCTTCCAACAAAGAATCAAGTGAGATCTGCATCTCTTCCAACACAAAAATCTTTGTTTCTTTCGACATATTTCTCTTCGTCAAACCGATGGCTTTCAACCCGGTGACCCAAATCTTGATTCTTCTCTCGTTGATGCCTACTACTTACGATGTGTTCTTGAGTTTCCGAGGCGAAGACACTCGCTGGAACTTCACCGACCACCTGTACAAAGCGTTATCTAGAGAAGGGATTCCCACTTTCAGAGACGACGATGGAATACGGAGAGGAGAGAACATTGAGTCAGAAATCAATAAAGCAATTCAAGAAACAAAGCTATCCATTATTGTGTTTTCTAAAGAGTACGCTTCTTCGAGATGGTGTCTTGACGAACTAGCGATGATCATGGATCGTAAAAGAACTGTTGGGCACATAGTGCTTCCAGTTTTCTACCATGTTGATCCATCTGAGGTGGGGACCCAAACAGGGAGATATGGTGAAGAGTTTGCTAAGCATGAGATACATTTCAAGGACCGGGTGGAGGGGTGGAGGAAGGCTCTTAAAGAAGTTGCATACATGGAAGGAATGGTCTTAGAAGACGGGTACTAACTTCTTTTTTTCTTCGAAATTTATTACATCGTAGCTTATATTTTTGAATCAGCTAAGCATTTAGGAATACTTAATTTGACCTTGATCATTCCATACTCGAACATCACGGTTGAGCCACATAGCTAGGGGGCTGTTTTTTCTTGCTAGTTAACATGTGAGAAGACGTTCAATTACCTGGAACCGTGATTGCCAACTATCCTAGGGGAAAAGAGTTTGACGAGAATGAAATAAATCTTGCAACTTACTAGAGAAACGATGACATTGAAGGGATGTTGATGGACATTTCAAAAAATATTTTTGAAAGTAAATTAAATTCAAGAGTCTTTGCAAGGAAATCCAAACTTAGATTGCTCAGGATTTATAATTCTGGTGTTAAAAATAACTGTAAAGTGCACCTTCCTCAGGGCTGGCGTCAAGTTCCCTTCATAGGAGATGAGATACTGCATTGGGATGAATAATTGTTTTTGGTTCTTTATGATAACTACAAGACGCTATCATTTAGACAGGAAACAAGAATCTTATCGATTTAAAATATGCAAGCCTTAGCAATTGTGAGCACCTATCTATGCTAGATTTTTACAAAGGCTATAAATTAACCTTGAGAGATTGAATCTTCAATTTTGTTGGACAAGTTTAATATCGTCAAGGTTACCTCACCGATTCAATATCGAGACAAGCTTATTGATTTGGATCCAAGAAACTGCACATGCCTTATCTGTCTTCGGAGTAGATTTTGTTAAAGATTTCCCATCTCTTAACCTCTCTAATTGTTCAAATGTCAATAAAAAGCATGCAGTTGGTACCAACAAATTGAAAACGATGCCCTGAACTTCAATTGTCATAGTGCTAGACTGCTAGTAATCTCAGTTAACTGTCTGTTTTATGTCCAGAACCTGTGGCTGTGTTTGATATGACGTATAGGGAAAGGATGTTTTGATAACCCTTTTCATTTCGTGAAGCAAAAACATTGAAGCCATTCTAGAAATGCCAAAAAATAAACGAAAGAAACCTAACTCTGCCTTTATTTCATTACTGAAGCTATAATCACAAACGTTTCTGTGTCTTTTCCAAAGAAAGAAAAAACAAAGGTGTTGTGCATAAGTGCACTGGTCGATGTAGAACTCTCCCTCCTAAACCAATTGAAGTAGCGATGAGCCTGTGAATCAATTGCTACTGTAGTATTGTCTCTCGATTCATTAGGCATCTCTCCCTCCTAAACCAATTGAAGTAGCGATGAGCCTGTGAATCAATTGCCACTGTAGTATTGTCTCTCGATTCATTAGGCATCTTCGAAACACATGCATGGAATTCTTCTTGCTTGCTTCAGCATCTCTAAATTAGTGATAATTGTATGACATGTTTACCCAAACTTAACTATCATTGCCATTCAACTTACAAGTTATTTAAACAGTAACGGGATCTGAGGATGATAAACAAGGGCTGGTTCGTTAATTAGCCTCAATGCAAATGTAATTATTTTTGTTTTTCATGTTCTTTGAAAAAAGACCGACCAAGCAGATTTCAATCCTCCTCTTAGGATTGCATTGAAAATTTCTGATGACATTTAATATTTATCATATATAGTCTGGTTAAGTTGCATAAAGACAGCCATAAAAACTAGAACAAACTGAAACAACAGCTAAAAAATGACTTTCAAGCTACAGAGCACCTTTAAATCCCCCACCACAGCATCCATGAATAATAATACATCAGCTTATCTATGCATGTAGTAAAAAAAACGAGCTTATTCAATTAGTTAGTTGTGCTTAATTTCAGAAACTGTCATTTTTGTACTTCTTAGTAAAAAAAGGATGATTCATGGGAACGTAGGTCATCCTTTTATCACTCGGTCTATCTACATAGCATTCTCTTAGGAACTTAATTTGTTCACAATTTGATTTGTTCTTGGTTCGAGCTGCCTTAATCATCATGTTAAGAGGTTATGCAGCACTACGTTGTTGTGTTTATTGATTGTCAAGGAGTATTCCTTAGGACTCATGCATGTTGACAAATGACACACCTTAGTGCAATAGAGCCGTTTTGTTCCATGTTTATTGAAAAATAATTCATTGACTTCTGAAAAAATAGTAGAAAAATAATATTAAGATCTACAAGTCTTTGCAAACATGGACCTCTCTCAAGGACTCAAGTCCCTTTTCTGAGTAGACGAGGTATTTACATAGGGATGGATATCTCTGAGATGTTTGCCTTGTAATTAAATTTTGATCGGAACCCTTTTTGAGCCAGAACTTGAGCTATCATCTAGCAAGGTTAAGCTAGTCTGGGAAGGAGACCAGAATCTTGGCAGTTTAAAAAGTTCAACCTTAGCAATTCTAGAGCTGCAGAGGATAGATGAAACCTTGAGACGTGGATTTTGTACAAGTTAATTTGGTGGTGTTTCTTAATTTGTCAATTCAGCATCCACCCATTTGCATCGATGTATTCCAAGCTGAATTTTTTTGTAGTATGTCTCTTCTTCTTCTTCTTCTTCTTGTATGTTGATCTGATGAGGAATTAGGAAATTAATCCGTGATTTAATTTGTATGAATGTGTGTTTGCAGGTATGAGTCAGAGTTCATAGAGTCGATTGTTAAAGAGATCGCACATAAACTCAACTTCTCACTGCCTCACGCCCCTCCGTCCTCGTTTCCACTGTCGGCGGCCCTCCGCCCACCTTCATATTTTTTTGGTCTTTTACGAGAGTGGAGGAGGTCTGTCTTTCAGACCCCCTCTCTCTTTTTATTTTTTTTGTCTTTCTGAGATTGGGGGGCCATAATCTCAGAAAGGCAAAAAAAATAAAAAGAGAGAGGGGGGCGGTGGGTAAAGCAGAAGTGTGGATCAATAGGAACTAAGCACGTGGATATCTGTCGGGTGATGAGAACAAAAGGCTGAAAAGAATGGTCCCACAGCCCACCGACTTTGTGGAAGGATGAATTAATTAAAGGATGGGACTTCAATGAATGCTTCTCTCTCTCTCTCTTTTTTTGACAATTTGTATCTGTGGATCGATCCTTATGACAGTTAACTTTTTCAAGAATTTTGAGCTCAAAATGAGATGATGAGATGCATAATCAAAGTCTAAGTGATCTTTTGACATATGACTGCTACAAGTAAGTGCATGCTTGGGGTTCTTCTCAACTATATTCTTGCT
>Ga0325402_1001247_pt1 | contig 20373 bp, 10 predicted proteins | sample PopdelMetagenome_22_FD_207212 | JGI IMG/M metagenome (GOLD analysis project Ga0325402, IMG submission 207212) | Populus deltoides microbial communities from Bellville, Georgia, United States - Xylem-PdKOR-R3 | ecosystem: Host-associated > Plants > Phyllosphere > Stem > Wood/Secondary xylem...
CGCACGCATCAAACGTGAGCTGACAAAGGCCTTATTGATCGCCAGCTGTGTCAACATTGAAGGCCTTATGATGACAAGCACGTGTCAAACGTGAGTTGAAAAGTAAACTTTCCTACTTTCTGCACTGCAATTGGATGGGGACACAGAGGCACTAGGGAAAGAAAAGAATTAGATCCCTCCCATGCCATCATCGTGCTTCATTTTATATATGCAATGATTGAATAACGGATGTCGAGAATGTGGTGGTGATTATAATTTAAAATATTTTTTTATTTAAAAATATATTAAAATAATATATTTTTTAATTTTTTAAAAATATTTTTAATATTAACAAATTAAAATAATTTTAAAAAATAAAAAAATATTTTTAAACAAATATTTAATTTTTTTAAAAATATAGTTTCAATCATATTTCCAAACATTGCTGTTGTCTTTCTCAAAAAGAAATAGGGACCGAAGGTTATATATCCTTTGAATCATGGGGTGTCCATTATAGTCTAAAGGATGCAATCATCTTCGAATGGTTTTGGAGCTTTCTGTAGTACAATAATTGATACTATACTTTATTTTAAAAAAAAAAAAAAAAACCTCCACTGCCATCATTATTTTTAAAAGAAAAAAACATCGAATATGTCTCCATATTATTAGAATAATATTAATTTCATATATCAACTATTTTTTATATCAATTTCATCCTTTCTATTGGAATCACTTAACTAAAACAGTTAGATTCTCTATAAAATCACATCATTTCTAAAAAAGAAAAAAGAGTGTAATTTGAATGGAAATGTGTAAAAAGCCTTAAAAAAATGTATATTCTTAATTGAATTTTTTTCAAAGTTCGAGATTAAAATTGATATAAGAAATTATTTGGTGGTAAAATTGAGATTGTGTATATAGTTGGAGGGTGACTTTTATATTTATACTTAAGAAGTAATAAATATTTGGAAATCAAGAATGTAAGAATTTACAAAAACAGTATTTACTAAATACTATATTACTGTAAAAAAAAAAATTGCAACGAACTTGGAATACTATTACGATTTTGTAGGTATATAAAAAAATAATGTTAAATATAAAGTAAAATATAACAATAAGAAATTTAAAAAATGAAGTTTTTAGATTATGGTCTTAAAATGGAATTCATTTACAAGTTTTATGAAATCCACTTATATTCTTGGAATCTTTTCTTATCCTACTTTATTAATGTTTAACATTACTTTCTCATACAGAAATTTCACAAGAAAAAAATTCAATTTTATTATTTGAAAAATATTGAAAACAAGATGGCCAAATTTGAAACAAAGAAAAAATGGAAGCCTTTTTTTGTAAAAAAATAGTTTCATTGCCTTTTTTGCTTGATTTTGCCGGCTTAGGGGTTTTTCAAAAATCCTTTTTGGTCCTTTTAGTTTGAAAATTAAACACTTTAGTTCAAAATTTTATTTTATTTATATTTTAGTCCTTGAGCTTAAAAGAGGAAAATGTTCAGTGAATTTTAGAGAATTGGGCAATGAAAAGTGGTTTCCATACAAAATAATCCTTTATACAAAATAAACCGCAAGTAATTATTTTTTTTCCATATATTTCTTCTATTTTTAGGGTTTCATTTCTTCAATTTCAACTTTATATATCAAACTTATTAACATGTTTTCTATGTTATGGGTTTTATTGCTTATTAAAATAAAAATTTTTATAATAATCTTCTGGGTTAATCAATATTTTTTATCATATGATTGTATTTTCTATTCAAATTTAGGTGGCTTGAAACTACCCTCGAGTACTTTATCTTGAAACCTGATTTTGTTGAATAAAAAAAATTTGCTTGCCTACTTAATTGCTTGTTATGTTGTATATGTCTGCATCTCAATATTGACTCTTAATGATGGAAGGAATTATGTAATTACATTTAAAGAATATAAAAATATTTTGATATATTTCAATTTTAGAAATTCTAGATTTTATAAATCTGAAAAATACTTTTGTTTTTCTATTAGTAATATTAGGATAGGAGGAGAGACTATTTAGGCAAAAGAAAAAAGAAAGCAAGATCGAGAATGAGAGCAGTCGATATAGAGATAATGAAAATAAACATTATATTTTTAATATCGTTTTTATATGTTTATATTAAAAATAAATTTAAAAAATATATTATTCTAATATATTTTTAATAATACTTTAAAAATCAACTATTATCACAATACAAAATAAACTATTAATGATGTATTTCCCCCCTCATAATGCCACTGCAAACTCCTAAGCTAACATTAATAAAAAGCCAATTGGGGAGGAATTTTCACTGTAACTTGTGAGTGAATACTTGATACTGGAACAATAATTATACGGCTTTGCTCCTCCACTCAAAAAACTTAATACTTGCTTTTAAGGTTATTTTAGTATTTTTACAAGACTCATTAATTATTATCAAATTCACTAGAAACAAATAGGTTTTTTATCGTTTCAAATGTACAGCGAAAAGTCTAAAATACTATTTGCATTAAAAAAATCTAAAACTGATATCAGGGGGCAATTTTATATTTTCATAATAGTTTTTTCAATATTACCAATTTAGTTGAGGAAAACTTTAGTATTTGACCAAATAAAAAAAATAAAAACATAACGAAACGACTAAAATGCTTTTAAAAGCAAAAATTTTAAAAATGGTGTTAAGGGGTTTTTTTTAATCTTTTCGCAATGATTTTTTTCATTATTATCAGGTCGACTTAGGGGTAATTTGGTATTTGAATAAATATAAAAAACAAAAAAAAAACAAAAAGGTAGGGTCGCGTGTGATGCACTCTCTAGCGCTTGTAGCGTCTCTTGGCATCCAAAAACACCTTTTCATCGTGTCATTGGAAGCGTTGTCACATCTTTTTACTAGTGGTGTGATGCGTGTTAGCTATAGTTGTCTAGTTTGTCGTCGGTATACTTTTTAACTTGACTTTCTTTATTGTTGGTATTTCAACTCCAATATTTATTCTTTCGATTTCTAATTTTTCTTCTTGATTGTTTTGTAGAAGTTTTATATGTTTTTAATTTCATCATTCAATTCCAAATTGTCATATTATATTTCTTAATTTGGTCGTTCTTTTTTTGAATATTTTTTTAGGACTTTTGTTTAAGTGATCTTTCTTTTCAATTTCACCCTTTAATCAAAAAATTATTTTTATTTTAATTTCAATTTTGATCCTCATTCTTTTAATTATTTTTTTGCTCCTTTTGCTCAATTAATTTCTCTTTTTAATTTTACCATTTAATTAAAAATAAAATTTATTTGGATTTCAATTTTGATCCCTATTTTTTCAATTGTCATTTTTTATCCTTTTGTGTAATTGTTATTTTTTTTCCAAGTTAATCTTTCAACATTTAATTGGTTGGGAAATTGAGCTTCATGGTTTTTTTAGATAAGGTGTTTCCAGTTTAATACTTTAAGTCACAAAGGTTGAAAAATTAATGCGAATTCACACTTTTTTTTTTAAAAAAACTTATTTTCTTTTTGGATTTTGGATTTTTTATGTTTTCATTTCTAATAGGTTATCCGATTTCATGATTGTGGCCACAGGTTTTGTAGGTTAACCTAGATTAACTCGCTTCTTATTCCCCGAGTTATAAGCTTATCTTGCTAACTTGGATTGTCTCGATTTATTTTTTTTTCTTTTTTTTACCCAAATTCATTCTTTGTATTTAATAAGTTAAGAATTGAGTTGCATTATTTATCCCGTTTTACAAAATATATTTTTTTCTCAGGTTATTGTTATCACCTTTTTTTTTAATTAATTTTGTCCATTGCTTATCATTATTTTATTTTATCATTTAATTAAAATAAAATTATTTTTTTTTATCAAGAACTTGAGACTTAAATGTTTTTTTCTTTTTAAATATGTTTGAGTTACCTAAACATTATTTTTAATAAAAAAAATCCCGTCGTGCAACGCAGGTACAATACCAGTACCTCTCCTACATTTCCACATGTGCGTGGAGAAATTCTATCATATTTGTATCAAGGTCGAAATTTAAGGTAATTTCGTAAATAAAACTTTAATTAGAGATAGATATACCAAAGGTTGGAATATATGTATATATTTATGTTTATTTTACATAATATTAATCTAACTATTTTACATGATATTGACCTAAATCTTCCGTTATTTTTTTATTTAATGGCAAGGGATATTCTCAATTTAAAAATGATCTCAATTTTGTCTCGAGAAAAGTTGGTTTTAAAGACATAAATTAGTGACATAAATATTTCTAATTACCAACCGAATTAGATATATAAAAAAATCCATCACTACTTACTCATAAAATTATTGATGGATTAGTGACTAAAAGGATTCCGTCGCTAATTAATAATAAAAAGAGGAAACAAATCTTCATCACTAATTCCATAAAAAATATTTAAAAAATTAAAAACATATATTTTTAATTTCAAAAATCAATAATCTATTTTTTATATAAAAAAATGTCAGCAATTCTATTGATAATTAAAATCCCTTAACTTTTTTTTTCAATATTAATTTTTCTTTCAACAAAAATTACCTCAAAAAAATTCAAATTACTAACAGAATATTTCATCAATAATTTAAATTTTTTCCTTGTTTGTTTCATAAAAAAATAATCTTTTTAAAATTATTTTTCAAAATTTTCAATGTTTAGCGAATTTTAGAGAATTGGGCAATGGTACGTGGTTTCCATACAACTTAGAAAATAATCCTTTATGCGAGGAAAACATTTTTCTCTTCTTAGCAAAGAAATACACTTTCCTTGCTCACTTTTCTTCACTTACTTACGTTAAACATCAACATATACCTGTTTTTAATAAAAACAACTTTCTCCACAACTAAATTAAACCACAAGTAATTATTTTTTTCCATATATTTCTTCTATTTTAGGGTTCCATTTCTTCAATTTCAAATTTATAGATCAAACTTATGAAGATGTTTTCTATGTTATGGGTTTTATTGCTTATTAAAATAATTTTTTCTATAATAATCTTATGGGTTAATTAATCAATATTTTTTGTCATATGGTTGTATTTTCTATTCAAATTTAGGTGGCTAGAAACTACTCTCAAGTGCTTTATCTTGAAACCTGATTTTGTTGACTGAAAAACAGATTGCTTGCCTACTCAATTGCTTGTCGTGTTATATATGTGCACGTCTCTACATTGTTTCTTAATGATTGAAGGAATTATATATGTAATTACATTTAAGGAATATGCAATTTTTTGATATATTTCAATTCTAGAAATTCTTGATTGTTTTTCTATTGGTAATATTAGGATAGGATGAAAGACTTACTGGGCAAAGAGAAAGAAGAGAGCGATCCAGATAGAGAAAATGAAAATAAATATTATATTTTTAATTTTTTTTTTGATATGTTTATGTTAAAAATAAATTTTAAATATTAAAAAAATATATTATTTTGATATATTTTTAAAAATACCTTAAAAATTAGTCACTACCATAATACTAATTGGGTTCTTATTATCAGGTCAACTTAAGTGCAATTTGGTACTTGAACAAATATAAAAAATAAAAAAAACAAAAAGGTTGGGGCGCGTGTGGCGCACTTCTTAGCGCATGCGGAGCCTCTCGACATCCAAAAACACTCTTTCATCATGTCATTAGAAGTGTTGTCATATCCTTTTACTAGTGGTGTGATGCGTGTTGGTTGTGGTTGTCTAGTTTGTCGTTAATAGATCTTTCAACTTGGACCTTTTTGTTATTAGTATTTCGACTCCAATATTTATTCTTTTGATTTCTAATTTTTCTTCTTAGTCGTTTTGTAGAAGTTTTATATGTTTTCAATTTCATCATTCAATCCCAAGTTGTCATATATTATGTTTTCTAATTTGATCGTCCTTTCTTTGAATATTTTTTTAGGATTTTTGTTTAAGTGATTTTTCGTTTTAATTTTATCATTTAATCAAAAAATTATTTTAATTTTAATTTTAATTTTAATCCTCATTCTTTTAATTATTTCTTGATCCTTTTGCTCAATTAATTTCTCCTTTTAAGTTTTAATTTCACCATTTAATTAAAAATAAAATTTATTTTGTATTTCAATTTTGATCCTTATTTTTTTAATTGTTATTTTTTTTATCCTTCTGTGGAATTGATATTTTTTTTCCAAGTTAATCTTTCAACATTTAATTGATTGAGAAATTGAGTTTCATAGTTTTTTAAGATAGGGTGCTTCTGGTCTAATGCTTCAGACCACAAGTTTGAAAAATTAATGCGGATTGATGTTTAAAAAAAAAACTTATTTTTTTGACCTTTTATGTTTTCTTTTCTAATAGGTTATCCGATCTCATGATTGGAGGAGCACATGTTTTACAGCCATTCCCCGAGTTACAATCTTATCTTACTAACTTGGATTGACTCAATCTAGTTTTTTTTTGTTTTTTTTTATCCAATTTCATTTTTTGTAATTAATGGGCTGGGAATTAAGATACGTTATTTGTCCCATTTTATAAAAATATTTTTTTTTCTCATGTTATTGTTATTAACCTTTTTTTATTAATTTTGTCCATTATTTATCATTACTTTTTTTTTTTTTATCATTTGATTAAAATAAAACTGATTTTTTTGAATCTGTTCAATCAATAACTCGAGATGTAAATGTTTTTCCCTCTTTTTTAAAACACATTTGCCTAAACAATATTTTTAATGAAAATAAATCTCGTTGCGCAACGTAGGTACAGTACCAGTACCTCTCCTACATTTCCATATGTGCGTGGAGAAATTCTATCATATTTGTATCAAGGTTGAAATTTAAGGTAATTTTGTAAATAAAACTTTAATTAGAGATAGATATACCAAAGGTTGGATATGTATATATTTATGTTTATTTTACATAATATTAATCTAACTATTTTACATGATATTGACCTAAATCTTCCGTTATTTTTTTATTTAATGGCAAGGGATATTCTCAAACTAAAATGAGAAAATACTAAGCTAGCTTTAAAATTATCTAGTAATGTCTTGTATATAATTATTAAATCCACTTGAAAAACTTAAAATTTAAAATCTATTTTTAATTAAATTAAATAAGATATTGATATAAAAAAACCTAACTGACATGGTTTAAACCCAAGTTCGATACTAAAAAAACAAAATATTATTATTTTAATAAAAATAATTAATTTGGACGGACTGTATATCCTGTAAATCGATACAATAATTTTCAAGTCAGTTTCTGGGTTGGGTCTGTCGATTATGGTCTTGTTGTTCCAATGTGAAACGGGGCCCTAAGACTCGAGCGGAATAGTAGTTGGCTTTGGCCCGTTTTTCTCGAAATAAAATCGCAGAGACAAAGAACGTCAAAAGCCGCTCGGTAGACTTTACAGCATTCCATCATCATCCCTGTCCTTGTTTTCTTGCTAGAAATGGATCGATCTCAAATCCTCCTACTAGGCCTACCAATCTTTCTGTTTTGCTCAGACATTCTAAATCTCTTCACAACATCACCACCTCCAAAACCAACTCCAAATGATCACCACAACATCCGTCAATTCCAAACAAAACCTCAACAAGTTCATCAACAACAGCCACTTCAATTTCCCACATGGGTATCTTTAAACTTCAAAAATTTCATGTTTCTTTATGCTTTTCACATAATCGAAGTGGGTTTTCTTTCTTTGTGATAATCTTTAATGTTTTTATGAGATGCAGAAATCAAGCACCATTGTTGGAGGATTAGGCAATATTGGGCTTGGCAATGTTATTAACATCAACTTCTGTGTTTCTTGTTCTTACAGGTTTAATCCATTCTCCACATTATCTGTTTGCTGTTATTGTTATATTAAACTGAAATCGTTTAGGTTCCGTTTGATATGATTGATTTAAGTTTTTTTTTTACTCATAGAAAAGTTATAAATACGTTTGGTTAGAAATCTTGTTACAAAATTTAGTCAAAATTTTGATTTAATTTTACTTTTGACTTGTAGATTTTAACTTACACTATATATATTCTTTAGAAAAGTTGCTTTGAGTAATTTCTATCAAACTTACTTTTAACTTAAACTTAAAGTCATTTGAAAATATTTTTGTCATAAATTATTTATGAAAAACAACTTTGAAGTATGACTTAAAGTCAAAATTCACTTTTTATAAGTTATGTCAAATAGACTTTTAATCATCCCGAGTCTAACTTGCATTGGTGGTGATTGGTTATAAATTATTTTTCATAATTGTGTACCATCAAGAATCAAGATTATTTGCCATAATTATTTTTCCAATTGTTGTGGACAGTTTTTTTTTAATAATTAAAAGTAGAGAAAAGGGAGGTATTTTCTCATTCATGTGGGAACAAATTAATAATATTAATTAGATCTAATTTTTAGTTTTAGGATTTGTGGCTGTAAGGTTACCGTTTTTAATCCTAGTTTTTTTTCTCTTACATTTAATGTTCACAGACAAGTTGTGTTTCTTTTGGCAGAGGAACTGCTGTGACTATGAAAAATATGCTGGAATCAGAATTTCCTGGGATACAGGTTATTTTGGCAAACCATCCTGCTTCGCTTCCGAAGCGCCTACTCAGCAAAGTAGTTCCTGCTGTTCAGTTTGGAATAATTGGGATAATATTGGCAGGCGAACAGATTTTTCCAAGGTTAGGATTTGCAGCTCCACCCCCGTGGTATTATTCGCTGCGTGCAAACAGATTCGGAAGTATTGCTAGCACTTGGCTTTTTGGAAACTTTATCCAATCATTCCTTCAGAGTTCTGGTGCTTTTGAAGTATTTTGCAATGGTGAATTGGTAAAGTCACTTCTTTTTTTAATGCCGCATGTTGTCTTTTTACTTGAGCCAAATTTCCTTTTTCCTTTTATGTTATGAATGATACTGCAATTTTAGACTTAGGAGGAGATAACCTTAAATACCTGCATATAGGTTGTTAGGATGTTTTGTAGGAACAAATGTGGTATGTATAAAAATGCTTTCTTTTGTGTTCTCATTGTAGGTTTTCTCCAAGTTGATGGAGCATCGGTTTCCTGGTGAAATTGAGTTGAGGGATGTTGTTGGCAAAAGACTTGCTATCAGATGATTTGTTCAGGACAATGTGGGAGATGTCTGGTCCTAGTGAGTGTTCCGAGTAGGCTATGAATCAAATTTTCAATGAGTTACATTGTTCACATTTATGATGCAACTTTCTACTTCTACTCATTCTTGAAGCTGACAATAACACGCGGCATTGGTTTCTAGGTCTTCTGAAGGTCTGTTTCGTTTCTTCTTTTTTAACTTTTGGTATCCCATCCTCTTTTTAGACTCTAGATGGCCTTCAGTGCACTGTGATGCTACATTTGTACAAGTTCAGTATCTTGGCGTAAGCCTAGCTATGATACTTTTAGACAATTTTTGGTGCATTGCCTTCAGTGGTCACGAGTTTAATTTTCCATGGAAATAGTGTTTGGAGGAAAAGAAATAATAATAGAACATTAACTGTGAATCCAAGAGACCATTGAAGAACCATTCCTATTCATGGAATTGGTGATTGGGAAGTTGGAGGAAAGCTGCTTTTATAATGTGCAACCCATAATCATCTATAGAAATGCAAGCACAGTTGAAAATTACTCCATACATATCAAAGTACATACAGGTTCTTAATTTTATAATGAATTGCATGCCAACAAGCATACTTTTAGGTATAATCTCCTGCTGGTGTCTTGGAGAAATCTCACCATGCACAAGGGGGTAAACAAACAGAAGGGAAAACCTGAAAAAAAGTGTCAGATAGCTAGCATATCAGGCCTGTATTATATTTATCATATTTGCCACCATTTTCGTTTCTCCATCTTCTTGAGAAGTTCATTGGCCAATGATGCATAGTCTTCTGAATTACCTTCCAGCTCTTCAGTTTGATTGTTGATTTTCTGATAATTATTAGACAAAAAAAAATAAAATAAAAAATCATATTGCAGGTGGTAAGAATACTCTGCTTGTGTATAACAATTCAAATTTCAGAAAGCAATATAATTGTGATTGTCAAGGAATGTATGAAGGCTGAAGAAATCCAAAAACAGGTAATTTGCCTAAGCAGGTCATCTGGAGAAAGTTTTGATCAAATAAATTATGACACGAAATTAATCTAGGGAAATTAAACAACGAAAACAGAAGATGTTTAGATCTGTCCTTGGAATCTTACACCAAGCTTTTCCTGCCTTTGCACCAGCTTGTTCTTTGCACTCATAGCCAGGGGAGAGGCATCCTGAAATTATTTACCAAACCGGAAAAACACAATCAATTCAAATGTGTTGGCCTTACCAATGAAATAAGAGTTGATTGATTTTAACCAGGATGCAACATTACCTTGGATTTTCTGTACTTGGCTACGATTTCTCCAAGGTTCCTGCTTCTGGGCTTTGTTTCCTCGCCATAACCCAATAAATTTTCCCTTCCAGTTCTCTTCTCTGCAAAATTAGAGATGATTACTGTTCAATATAATCCATTCGAGCTGACACACGATAGCTCAGATTTACCTCTCCTTTTGCTTTGAACTTCATTGGATGATTTGGTCGCCATATGAGCAGGTTCAGTGTTTCCGTATTAGTTCCGATGAAGAAAACACGAGCTGAGAGGGATCGATGAAGAGAATAGAGTTTTTGGATATATTAATGTAATTAGCTCCACATACCTATATTAAGCCCCACCATAATTAGCATGCTTTAAGCTCCACTGGCCTATATTAAGCTCCACAACTCAAATGAAACCTCAAATTTTGTAAAATCTGACCTCCAGTCATAATTTGAGCCATTTTTATCCCTGAATTTTTATTTTTCAGCACCTGGAACCCTTAAGTAACACAGCCAAATCACAATTTCACAAAGCAATCTAGAGAAAATTGATGCTATTATTTGAACCTGCTTGTCTTGCAGCAAGAACCTTGCCTTGTAAAACAACATAAAGAGGCCACAATCGTAGAACCAGCAACAAATAGCAAAACCCTTGCATCTGGCTGGTACATTGCTGAGAAAAATCCAGTCCCGTTTAGCAAACCTTCTGGTTTCTCTCAGTTAATGAATGGGCAGCATCGGTTTCAGTGAATCAATCTCTTTCAATCTCTTTTTATTTCTAGAAAACAAAAAATTCTATACAACAAATGAAAATAATAAGAAATGTCTCGAGCTTCGTGTTTTACATATTGCACAAAAAATTTAACTGCAGTCGGATAAATTAACATGCATTAGAGATTCAAAAAATGCACTCCTAAAACTCATGACAAAAAGGGTACACACAATCAAAACCCATGCCAGCAAGCTAGACTTCTATTTTCTTCATATTTGCCACCATTTTCGTTTTTCCATTAACTTGACAAGCTCGTTTGCCATTGATGAAAAGTCTTCGGCTCCACTTTGGAGCTCTTCAGTGCGCCTACTGATTCTCTGGTGCAGAGTGATAAAAAGGTATCTTTAGGGGTCATTAAGACAATCTATGCACAGTTAACAGATCTAGAAGGATAAGCTGACATTCACTGACTTGACCATGAGACATAACCAATGTATTCTACAGGGATATTAATAAAGCAATGAAATTGTATAGTGAATTTCTAAGTTAGCTGCAAACAAAAGCAGCAAATATAGGGTGACAAGAGAGGGGAAACTCCCAATTCATTGTTGCCACAAAGAATTGGCATCTTCTCTTTTCTCTCATCATTTCCACTCAACAAAACCTACAAGTTAGTTTAGCTTTAACAAAGTAGAAGCCATTTTATCCATTTCAAATACCAAAGCAATCTCACAGAAATCTTAAATCCATAATATCTTACTTCAAGTTTTTCCTGCCTTTCTACAAGCTTTTTTCTTGCATGTGCAGCAACCGAAGCAGCATCCTGAACACAGTAACCACATCAGACAAGGAAATCCATTGGAACAGATGTTATGATGGAGGAGACAAGTTGATCACAGGAAATTACCCCTGCTTTTCTGTATTTAGCCATAATTTCTTCAGGTGTCCTAAGTTTGGGCTTCATATCATCAGTCGCACCTATTAATTGCTCCCTTTCTGACCACTTCTCTGGAATGCAAAATCTGTAGTGTTAAATGACCAACATCAGTTAAAACTTGCATAACGTGTGGAAAAATCAAATTTACCTTTCTTCATATGCTTCACATCTTGTGATGAAGTAGTTGCTGTGGGTAGAGAAGGTTCATCTATCTCAATATCATCTGCACGAGGACAGTTTTTAGTATGGGAGAGAAAAGACTATGGTACAGATAGGCATGGGTAATAACATATATTAAGGTCCACAAACCTATGTTAAGCTCCACAACTTCCTCACTATCTACAGCAGTTCGATATGAATCTGAGAATGGCTGCTTTGAAAAAGCACCTTCAAGATGACTAAAATCGGATTTGGGATTCAGAGTAATATCCACACTGTGGTCTACCTTTCCCCCTTTAAAGCCTTTGACAATGCCACCGAGAATCCCAGGTTTAGTACCCTATAACAACATAAGATAAGATACAAAAACAAAATTATACTTATTATAATCTGAAACTGATGGTAGTAATTTGCACCTGCTTCTTCTTCTGATTCGAGGAGAAATTAAAGGCAGCATCGGCGGCGGCGGCAAGTACCTTATCATGAAGACATGGAAGAGACTCTGGAATCCTACAAAGAGCATTGCAGGTCTGTCAGAAGTTCCCTTTCCTACTAATAAGCACAACTGAAATTTACAATGAAGATTGTCCAGGCATTGGCTATACATGCATGGCATTAGTTAAACATGCTTTTTCATTATATACCTGAAACAATTTTCACCGGAAAATAGTGAGATGAAGGCCAATTCACACCCATGAGCCTATAAAATTATCAACATTAGATATAATCACAATAGTTGTGAAGAGTGCAGAACAATTAGACTGTAATATATTGAAGTGACAACACACCCATGGCTCAAAAAGGTAGACATGACAAGCAGTAGTTTAAGAAAGCATGCAGTAGGATAAAAAGGTAGACATGGCATGCATAAGTTTAACATGGAAAAAACAAGTACAAAGATGATTTTCTGACGATGTCAAAATTTTAGAAGCAAATAATACCAGTGTAATCTGCCCATTATCACAACTCATCATCTTCTCCATGTTTGCCTTGAAATTCCACCTTAGAACTGACATTAAGGAGGTTTCTTTCACCAACTCTAAACCCGAAAATGATCTGTCCAAATATAGGCAATATCAACAATATTGCTACTAGTAATACTATTTAGATGTGCAGTACAAAAATGCTGGAAAGTAATCTGCATTATTATGAAGATAAGAATTTCACCTGATTTCTATTACTCCGCTCTGGAACAGCAAAACCACTCCACAAATGTTTCCCTCTTTCCTAAAAGTTGAAGCCCAACAGCAAGGTTTTGCATGTTTCACTTTACAAATGGTTTTGTTGTTTCCCTAAGGAAGATATATCAGTTGGACTGCAAACAGAGTAAATCATTGTTGAAAGTAAAAACAAAAAAAGGCAATGGAGCTACCTGAATAACATTCTTTGTAGAGTACAAGTGCAATGAATCCTCACAACAAAGCAAAATAAATGAATCCAGCAATCTTTCTCTGGTTAGTGTGTTAACTGAAGAGTGATGCTCATTATTTTGTGAACTAATCCCTGTTGAAGTTGTTGTATGTTCAGATTCATTCTTGGCTGTGAAATTTTGGTCAGACTCCTCCAGCTGCTTTCCATCTGTTAAGCCAGGTACAGAAGGACTGCCATCTGTTGAAAAAAATAAAAATAAAATTCCAGAACTTATTTGTGAAAGTCAAATACAAAGAAACAAAACTCTTATTTACTTCTACTTTAAGATTATACTTGCCTATAACATACATACAAATTGCAACTGATCTCTTTTTTGGATGCCATGGATGGGAGCTGATCATGCTACCGGTTCCACCATCAATCATATAAAGAGTTGCATCCTTGGTAAGGAAAAACATGACTTGCTCTGTAGGGTTGATTGGCATATTTGAATCTGAATGCTTTGGGCTTTTCACAAGGCTACAAGTATTTATACATTCAACCCAATTCACTGAAATGACTGGCGAGCAAGAGCTGGATACAGATTCTGTAGAGAACAAAACTGCTAATGAACTCGTATCAAGTACAACCACCTGAAATGAAAGCATACAAGACAAGAATTCATATGAACAAAGAAACTAAAAGCCCCAGTCAATAAACTTAGCATGAAAACAATCAAAACAACATAATACAAATGACAAGACAGACAATACTCACACGACCACATTCAAGCCCCACAGCAAGCTTGGCTCCATAATTAGCAAACTGTAGTGCAAGAATAGGAGAATTGAGAAGAGAAAAAACAGCTCTAAGTGGAGGACCTTTCCCTTGAGGCAACGTGTGAACTATGAGACGAGTAATAAATCTATTAGTTTGAGCAAGTAGAGATTTAATGATACTTTCTCAAAACAAATGCAATATCAATGATCCAGTGACAAGAAATGAACTGTCGGCAGTGAAAGGACCATGTAAATGAGGAACTTTTCTATCTAACTGAAAATCGAAAGCTTTTTCAGTAATAGTTTCCATATCAGATGTCTGAAATCAATTAAATGATTAAGCTTGCTTGCCATTTTTCTATCTGCAGCAGTTTGCATATGATTAGTGACTAATAGTGGTTACAATCTAGCGAGCTGGAAAATCAAATGAGGTAACATAAAGATTATGTTCTCAGAGTTGAAAGCCATCATGTCACAAAGTCAATTGCTCAAATTCTTAGCAATTTGAAAACTTTTTCCAATATGTACTATTTTGAAAAAAAATTCTGACATTTTAAAACCAGTTTTAACAACAGGCCACTTGCAAAAATTTGAAATTTTAGCATAGTCAATATTCAATGTATGAATTTCTTTTTGCAATTGATATTGGATAATGAGCAGGAATTCTATTTTTGTCTGGATGAAAGTTCATAACTCATCTCGAAACAGAAAGTAAAACTGGATCTCAAATTTGGACTCTCCTGCCAAAGAAAGTTAATGTTTGAAGAAAAAAAAGTTTGTGTGCTTCTAGAGAAGGATCTCCTACAACTTACCTTCATGTTTAGTATCTATGAGAAAGTGGAAGGTAGTCTCATCTGAGCTGCCATTCAGGTTATAAATGCGAACCTATACATCAATGACATAGGTATGGTAAATACAGAAAAAAATGACAAGTACACATTAGTTAGAAGGCAAAAGAAAAACCACTAAAGAAACATCTCTTACCAGTCCACATTTGTTGCCAACAGCCAGACTTAGTGTTAGGGAACAGAAGTCTAAATTCGTCACTGGATCACTAAATCCAGCCACTTCTATGCTTTCAACCTGCCAATCATACGAAACTAATAAGAATAAAAAATATGCGTTCAACCTAAGAGCAACAATTTCATGGATAATGATAAAAGTATCTCAAACCTCGCCTTCTACAATGCAAATAAGTGATAAGGCAGGATATGTGGCATCCCATAACCGTACAGATCCATCTAGATAACCTGCTATGTACACTCTCTCAACACCAGTATGTTCTGTGAATGACAGATGACTGGGCACACCCCCAGTCAAGGGCCAATTTGCAGAACCACCCTGGAATGGTGTGGATCCGCGTTTTGTAGCTGAGGCTATCTGAGAGGTAATTTAGCATATGAAATGCTTTAATGACAGATTAACAGAAAAACTAAACATTTCAAAACAGAATAATTTAGGAGTCTAACATACCTCGGAAAACATCTTTGATGAGTTTCCTCCTGAGGGCAACGTAATGAACTTTGCCACAGTTATGGGTGGATCTACTGTAGGTACTACCATGGGAAATCCCATAGTCAAGACACTTGCTTTATGCTTTTGCCGAGATGGTAAGGCAGACAAGCTAGCATCATCAAAAAGATGAAGTTGTCCAGGGTTTGCCAATACAGAAACAGCAGCTTTGGGATTACCCTCTGTTGGTCCAGAACTTGGTAACAAAATCATGTCCGCAAAAGAGCCGGCAAGTGTGATATCCATGCGACCAACACATCTCACTGTTTCCATCCTAGATGACCACTCTAAAGTTAACACCTGAACCACTCAGATCACTTATCAGACCAAACAATTGAAGGTTGAAAAACTCCAAACATCAGTTCAGTAAATGATTCAGTGATTGCAACATGAAAAGTGCCACATGATTACTACATTTTAGTCCTTGATGTCATTTTTACAATGTACCATTCAAAAACTGGACCCAAGCCCCTAAAAAAGCTTACAATTTAAATAGCATCTGTATCATTTTAAAAAAATGTATTTGAATGTTTGCCTTTTCCTTTCATTGTTAACAAAGATTGCAATGCTCTTTGAGAATTAAACTAATTCCTCACTTTGACGCTTCCACTCCCTCCATGCCCTGGTTGATAGATGCTAGAGGAAGAGTCAAAGGGAGGTTTTGTTGAGTCATAAACCAACTCTTCGGGGTTATTCATATAGTTACGAGCTATTCCAGTCCCACAAGACAGTTCACTCTATCAGTGAGATCTATTCGAAAGTTTGAGTTTGTAACTCACATAACCTCATAGAAAACAATAGAAATAAATTATGAAGCTCAATTCCCAATCAAGTCAATGTTGAAGGATGAAAAACAACATTTAAATTCAAAGTCAAATCCATTCTACAATTAAGTGTAGGTGGACTGATGCTTGATAATTATTGATTTTATTTTATTTTATTATTATTATTAATTTTTTTTTATTTAGAGAAAATTAGTGTTTGTTAGGAGTGAAACTGAAAGCAAAGGGGATGGAATTAAAGCTCTTAAGGTGCTGCATGAACATTTCAATTTAACAAGAAAAAGACATCCTATCAGCAAAAAGAAACCTAAATAAAGACAAATATCAATAGGAATGACTAGAATTTCACTATACATGCATCGGTAATGAATTAATTAAAAATGAAAGGTACAAAATACTATGAAAGTCATATTCCTTTTGAATTCTATTTTTTTAGTTGCTAAAAGCTAATCTAATGTACCAAGCCCAGACAATGGATTTGGAATGTAGATCTGAACCTATCCTTGAAAATCATGTGGGCTTTTCCAATAGCAAGACTTACATTTCATATTATGTTTTTTATTCTTTTAAAGAATCTAAAGTGCTTTCTCATAAGAGATAAAAAGAGAGAGAACAGTTTACAAATGTATGCCAACAAAAATAGAGAAATAGTAAATTGCTAAGAAGAAAAATAACTCACTGTTAGAACTTCTTCAGATCCTATTTCATCACCACCATAGATAAACAATCGGCCATCACCATCATTACTAGGTCTATCACTTGTGGACCAGTGTAAAACAATAATAGGGAGCCTCTTTTCAGCTGATGATAGTTGTAACTTAACAATATTGCTGTTTGTCGATTCATTTTTTTGACCTCTAGTGGACGAAGTAGTTGATGTTTTCCAAAACAAGATATCCCCGTCTAAATATCCCACTGCAAGGATGGACCCATTTGAAGATGCCCAACTTAGAGCTGTGATCTCTTTCTCCTCTAAATGATGATGAGATGTATCTTTGGGAATATTAGGGTCTACTTCATTTTTAGAATCATCCTTCAGTTGGAGATCCTTGCCACCTCCAACAAAAAGGATCTGACCTTCAGAAACATCCCAGAGAACTATCAATCCATTTTGATATGCAATCAGAACCCTGCAAAAGAATTATGATTTTTAAATTTCCAGTAGAGATTAAAACATAAAATCTCAATGATAAAAAACCAATTCCAAGCTCATGAGTCACAACTTATATGCATTAAAGAAAACAGAATGGTGCTAGAAGGGAGATGGAAAATAACACCAAAGCCAGACTTTCCATCAAACTTCCAAAATAAAAAATAATTTAAAGTAGATGATTAAGCTCTTATGTCTTGCCTATTTCCCGAAGAATGAGGCTGAGGAAGAACTCCAACAATAGGTTGGTGATCGGGAGATGGAAATCCAGCTGCTTCTGTGAAACACAAGACCCATACAGTAAGAATGAAGTAAGAACTGGAGCACACTGGAGCCACAAGAACACTCAAAAACTTATTAGTACAATGTACAGAAGAACAAGAGAAATAAGAGCCTCAACTATTCAATGAAAGAAGAAATTACCCTTTAAAGAGTTTGCAGTTATATGATAAGGCAACCACAAAAGTTTAGCATCTTCAGAATCATACTTCAGCACGGACATTGAACCGTGTTCATCTCCAATATACCTATGCAGCATTGTTCCAGCAATCATTTCCACTCTCATTCAATTAGTAGAAAATTAAACATGTATGCAACACTTTATAATTTACATCAATTCTGTACATGAAACAAGAGCGACTGATTACAGAAAACGCAGTTATATTCAATTCCCATTGTAACGAACATGCTAAGCATCTGCTCTCCAGATTCCAGACCTGCAAAAATGCGTTAAACAGGTAACCATACTCAATGAATTTAATCAAAATCATACACAACTTATGGAACATTGATTTTTAAATCAGCAATCAATTAAAAAGAATTCAAGCAGCGAGCAACAAGAAGAAACTCAACAAAATGACCAAACACAAAAATCTAGCTGACTTTTCATGTAAGTTTTTCAACATAGCAGAATCCAAAAACCATGCACGTCGCTGCTGTAGAACCATACCTGAATATCGTTCTCAATAGAAATGCTGATCAAGAATCCTTGATTCTGTAAGAACTGCCAAATGAAACCAAACATCAATTTCTGATCAACAAATAATTGATGATCGAATGCATCAATTAACAATAAAAAAAAAAATATTCCAAATGATACCGAGCATCAAAATTCCAATTGAAAATACAAAAATATTCCACATATGTTGTAAGAATAATAACCTCTATGTTCTTGTAAGGCAGTTGCTTCGGTGACGTAAAAAGTGCTTCAATACCATCACCACCAATCACTTTAATTCTCCCATCCCTGCAATCAAACCAATTAAAATGCAGTAAATAATCAGCATTCACTCCTCAACGCTACAAATTATATTTTAACCTGAAAAAAAAATTACAATGTGGCAATAGCCAAAAGGCGCTGAATGGGATCAAAAGCAAGAAGGGAAGCCGTGGACGGAATCCCGTAGTGTATAACAACTTGCAAATCAAAGTCCGCTGCCGTCAAGCTGCTGCGTTCCTCGTTATTCTAGATCAATAAATTACGAGGTCGGTTACTTTCAGTTAATGATGACTTCGAGGTGATTAACATTTTAATTAGCAATATAGAATTTGATTTTCCTACGCATGCTTGAAATTATTAAATAAATAACTGAAGATCACTTATATTGAAAAGAACGGCAAAAAAGAATTATTTAAATGGAAATGAAACTCTAGAGAATAATCAATAATCAAAAAAATTGAAAGAAAAAGAGAGAAAGGTGAGCGTTGATGACCAACCTGGTGGTGGTGGAGGAGGACGGCTTTTTGAATGAGTCGCTTGGCAGAAAGCATGGCGAATCGGAGAGGTTGGAAAATGTGAGATTATTTGTTGATTAATAAAGACGAGAGTTTTACTTTGTTGGAGTGATTATATCGATGCTCCTGCTGCTGCTAGCACATTGCTGGACCTGACTTTACTGGTCAATGAAAGAAAGTAAAACAATACTTTTAAGACGTTGATTAATTCTTCACAGTTTGTTACTCTGTGGTTTCAATTTTCAATTCAAATATTCCCTCAGGGCTTTTTAGAAATATATAAATATTTATATCTAACAATAGGAATCATTAAGAAAATGGGGATGTAGCTCAGATGGTAGAGCGCTCGCTTAGCATGCGAGAGGTACGGGGATCGATACCCCGCATCTCCATTGTATTTTAATTTTTGAGAATTAGGGATTTTGTGCCTGAGAAATGATTTTTTTATTTTCAATTTTCTTGCTCTCATAAATTTTTTAATATGATATTTTAAAATTGATTTGTAATAAAAAAATTTATTGGATCCAGATTTAAAATATTTGCAAGAATTTACTTGATTTTTTTAATTTTTTATATAGCTAATTTTTTTTTCTGGTCTCATCCTTTTATATTTATTAAATTAGAGACTAAGTTTTGCTTTTCTAGCTTGCTTTATGTGGAATTTTTTTTGTCTTGAAAAATAACCCCATTATCTTGGTTTTTTATATTTATTGTTTTTTATTGGGTTTTTATAGCAAATTTTTTAAATTGATATTTCTTGATTCTATTATTAAATATTTAAAATAGTTTTTATAGCAATTTATAATATTATAATTCCTTTTCTATTTAATCCTTCTTTATTTATTTTTTTATCTTTCGAGTTTTGTTTTTATTCTTTGTATTATTATTTATTTTATTTGATATAAATTTCTTAATTGATTTTTATTTATTTGCTTTCTTTAAGATTTTTTACTAATTTTAAAAAT
>Ga0325402_1001248_pt1 | contig 20359 bp, 10 predicted proteins | sample PopdelMetagenome_22_FD_207212 | JGI IMG/M metagenome (GOLD analysis project Ga0325402, IMG submission 207212) | Populus deltoides microbial communities from Bellville, Georgia, United States - Xylem-PdKOR-R3 | ecosystem: Host-associated > Plants > Phyllosphere > Stem > Wood/Secondary xylem...
AACACAATTGTATCAGTTTTTAAACCTATTAAGGAAAATCCATCAATTTCTTCTATCACTTTTAACAACGATCCCAATCTAGCCTATAACTAGCGACATTTTCTAGATCAATTAGTTCTTTATTGAATTAATGCCGATGTTCCCCTGTTCTATGGTACTGAGGTGAGGTATCGTAATTTCTTTACCGGTAGAGAGCAATCGAAAGCATAACCCAAAATCAAGATTATTGCCAGTACGTGGACAAGGAAAGTTTTCGTACACCAGAGCCGGAGTCGCAAAGACTCCGAGAGACTCAGACAAGCAGATCGAGATGTTTAAAACCCAAACAGGTACTTTACATTAGCCCATGCTCTTTTAAGGCTCTGATTTGGAAATATAAGTGAAGAACTGTTAATGGGCTCGGTGTTTGTTAGCTTTCACATACGGCCCGGAATCTGAACACTTGAATTCTTGTTACTCTAAAATTATATATTATTAACCGATACTCGGAAAGAGACAATGAATTGTAGACTTGCTGGATTTTCACGTGTTTTCAAGACCACCTATTAACATTAATTATTAACATTAACATTATGTAAAATAATAAGCCGCATGGTTTTTTATTTCTTTATTAGATTTTGTCTATGGTGAAATGTGTATTGAGTTATAGTTAAATTATATTTTTACCTTCTATTCTTTAATTTAAATTAAAGCATTAATATTGTATATATAATGTCTTTATAATTAAATAACAATAACAAAAAAATTATTAGGAAATGATAATCAAGCTCTTGAAACAAATTCTAATAAATTTGCATGGTAAAAATATCTGTGTACTTCAATTATTCATGATAAAATTAAAATTACTATACGGTCTTTGGATCAAAGGTTAACGATAGTGGTTGAAATTTTTTCTTGGTTATTGTTAATAATTTTTTTTATTTATATAAATAATTATTGATTTATTTAGTTAAATGATTACATAGGCTTTTCAAATAACACTTTTAATTTTTTATGTAAAAAAAATATCGGAGCAACCTCCATACTTGATAATTAAAAAAAAGACAAATTATGACTTGCATGTCAAATTCATGATTTTAATGTTTTTTTAGTTTTTCATTTTTTTGGAAAAAAATATTGTTTTTTTGTTCATTATTTTTATTTTTTTTGTAATTTGTTTTTTAATATTTTTTTCTTTACACGTTTTGTTTTTGGAAATTTAGTCTAAATGGACTAAGAAAATTGTGTTCATGATTTTAATGTTTTTTTTTAGTTTTTCATTTCTGTTGGAAAAAATATTTTATTTTTGTTAATTTTTTTATTCTTTTATAATTTGTTTTTTAATGTATTTTTCCTTACACGTTTTGTTTTTAGAAATTTTAGTCTGCATGGACTAAGAAAATTATGTTTCATTATAAATTGCAATATTGTTTTACTTTTTAGCTATGTTAGAAATTAACTTTAGATTTTATATATTTTTATTAATATATATTATCTTTATTATATGTAAGTGTGAATTTTATAATTTGCATTTATATTTGTTTTTAATATAAAATAAAAAAACATTAATAGCACTTATATATTAATTCTTTTGCTTTTAAAAAAATATATTCGACCTGCAGTTAAATGAATTAAATAAATAAATTAACACTTTATTTTTTATATTTATTAATATAGATAGTTCTCATAGATTTTATAATTTATAATTAAAATTAAAAAATTAAAAAGCTTGTATAATTATTTTTTATATAAAAAAAAATAGTTTATTCATCCTGCAACAAAGAAAGTGTAACGTAACTATAACCAGTATAAATATAAACACTCGAATTCTTTGATCACACTTTTAATTTTTTTCCTACGATCACGGATTCTTCGATCACCTACTTTTGATCGATTTCATCAAAATATCTTCCGGCCCAAACCGTTGCTTTCTGAAAATCGTACACTTTGCAACTAATTTCTACATCCATTGAACTCATTTTCACAAAATGACAGTGATACCTGCATCCATTGAACCTGTTAAATTTGGTTCTTACAATCACTAATATGCTGGAGTTCCTTGATAGGACTGGCTGTGTCTCTATTTAAAGCCATAAATTAGTGGTAGCTTGGGAAAGTCAAGATTACCATGTTGCCAGAGAATCATACAAATTCAGAAGCACTTGTTAAAGGGAACACGAAGTCTTGCCGAGGTGCAGCCTAGGTTGAAGTTCCTCTACATATTATAAAACAATAATCATAAAATGAAAGCAAAAGGAAGATCTGCGAATTCCTTCTGCACAGAATCGATCGTTTTGATTTATTTATTGATTCGGTTCCATGCAATGGATCACAAAATCATCAATGTTGTTGTTAGATGGGCAAAGATGATGAACCCAGCTGCAGAGCCATGATATATGCACGAATGATCTTTTTCAAATATAGCAAGATGCTTTCTTGCCAATTCCACCCTAGGCTCTAGAGGTTTAACGAGTGCCCTAGCTTGCTAGGCGACAACTTTTTGGCATCAGCAAGCAAAATTCCAATTCTTTCCCCTTTTTTCTTCTCTTTTTTTTCTTTCCCCTTTCGAACGCACATAGTGTGGATTTAATTATTTATCTCTAGAAAAAAAAATGGAGTGGTGTAGACCCACAAGACCAGCATCTAATTAAAAGAAAGAATAACATCATGATAATTACCTACAATAATGTAATATAAACAAAATTCTCAGATAATTATTCTTTCATGAAAGGTTAAGAATTTAAATTCATGACACCTACGTTTTATTATTCATAGGTTAACACATCGCCTAACTAAACCACCCAGTTAAAGTCTTGGATGTTTTGGTCTTGCATTTCATCGTATGCCACCATCAATCATCATGCTACTTATTAATTTTTTATGGCAAATAAAATAAAATTTCAAGTTTTTTTAATAAGAAAATGTAATTTTAGTGACTGCTCAAATTATATTACAATTTTTTATAAGACTTAAACAAAGATATTAATAAATATAAAAATCGGATCCAGTCAGATGAAATGGGAGACTTGATAATTAAAGAAATAATTGTTTAAACTTTAAGTAGCACCTCTTCCTCTTCATTTTAAGCACTTTTAGATAAGTTTCTCGAGCTTCACTCTCTCTAGTTACTCACAATTACACTTTTTTTCTATGTGTTTTAATACCTAGAATTTCTTGCCATCGATCCCTTTTCAATAAGACAATGATTCACTTAAGTACCGCCAGGTCTCAGTAATAATAATAATAATACAAAAAGTTAGGATTACTATCAGTCTCCCTCTAAATTAAGAGATAATTATAAATTTGTTATGTGACTCATCATGGATTAATTCTTGAACAACATTGTAGACATAAATAAAAAAACAAAAAACCCCAATTATATGAATCTAAATTCATAACTATTTGGACTCTTAAAGATATTATATTTATAACCAAATATAGCTAGGATTATTGAAAAAGAAAAAACAAGAGAGGAGAAAGAAGGGTTTTTGCGTTGGGCTTTTCACCGCTCAAATATATATATATTAGGGAGAGGGATTGCTCAGAGGAGGGTAAAAAGAGAGCAATTCTCTGGCATTTACCTTGCTATATAAAAAAAACCTCAATCCCTTTAACCATTAATTGCAGTTCAAGTTGACAACTTTGACTCTTTCCCTTTATTATAAATAAAGAATAAATTCAAGCTGAAATATTTATGCATGTGAACAGCAAACGAATTTACTCACATAACTTTCTTATCCATAAAAGATTTTAAGGAAGTTGGTTCGTAATTGTGACAGTGGTAACTTATATAATATTTAATTATAGATGTAGAAGGGGTTGTAATTAATGAACTAATGATGGTTAAAAACAAAATTCATTTAATAAAAAAAACTTATTAATATAAAAGCTATAAATAATATGAGAAAAGCTAGAAAATATTAATTGATTTCACACATGTTTGTTTTCGTATTTAAAAAAAGTTATTAAAATAATTTTGAATTTTTTTTATTTACTTCAAATTAATATTTTTTTTGATGTTTTCAAATAATTTTGATGTGCTGATATCAAAAATATTTTTTTAAAAATAAAAAAATATATTATTTTGATGTATTTTCGAATGAAAAATATTTTGAAAAGTAACCACTACTACACTTCCAAATACCCCTGAAGGAAATCAACCCCCAGTTCAACCTCACGTTAAGATCCAAAAAGAATAAATAAAGAACATAGAATCTCTTTGTAGTGAGAATTACTCCAAATCTTATATCCTTGTAAATAAAAAAAGAAAAAGATATTTTGTTCTTTGTTTTCATCCCTAATAAATTGTCCATCCAAAGAACTACAATCTAGTAGATAAAACTAGGAAACAAATAGCTAACTAGGAAAAAATATAAAAAATAGATAATCATAATTGACATGTGCTTCCAAAAGAAATTCTATGTCCAATAAAAGTCCTCAGGGACATCTTCTTGATTTGCATCAATTATCAGCTCCCTTAAAGAACTTGACTTCGACAAGTTATAATGAATATAATCAACAAATAAATCTGGATGCAACCGTTAAAGTTTAGTATCCTATAGCCAAGTTAAATATAAAGTGGGTTGATTTTTTCATTGCACTAAAAATTTGTATTATCCCCCTCGACAAGTTAAAACAAATTGGTGATCATGGATAAAGGCGATTTCATCTCAAGAAGCAATGGTGTTAGGGACATGGGGTTTACATGCTTTCATGGTCTCCGTAGGTTAAATTGTAGCCAATTCATCTGCATCATCTTTAAACTCAGTGATATCTTTGATTTTAAAGAATGGATTAATACCAAAATCTAATGGTAATTAAGTATATAATATATGCATTGGTGCCTAATTTCTAAGCGTTTAAAAAAGGACTAGCAAATCGTGTATATAGTTTGGTAAAACCACCAAGATGAAAATGTTCTGGTTTTAAGTGATTAAGGACTATAGCACCAATGTCATATTGCCTATCTTTATGCCTTACATTTGCAGAAACTGCATATGACTCAGTGTTAAGAGAGAGATGTTATTTTACCTCTTCATGAACATTTTTTATAGTTAGAAAAAATTAAGTCCAGCTTCACTTGTTCTAGAAGGTAAGGGTAATGGATTGAGATCTAAGGGAGTATAAAGTCAAAAACCATAGACCACTTCAAAAGGTATTCTTCCTATCGACATGTTCATAGAATTATTGAAAGCAAATTCTACATGTGGAAATGTAAGATCCCAGTTGGTGACATGCTCAAAGACAAGGCATCGTAATGAATTGCACAAACTTCGATTGATCTCTTCGATGTGACCATCTGTTTGGGGATGAAATGCATTAGAAAACATCGGTTTTGTCCTCATATTTTAAACCAAAAAGGTCATCCTATTGCATTTAGTTTACTTTAAAAGCCAAGGTGTTTTAGAGAGTTATGATCAATATAAATAATAAATTCTTTATGGATTAAGTAGGGACGCCAATGCTTAATAGTTTTAATTAAAGCATAAGATTTCATGTAATATGTAGAATACTTCTGACGAGTGTCATTAAGGTTTTCACTGTAAAAAGCAATAGAATGACCTTCTTGGTTTAAGACACCCTTAGTTCCTACATGTGAAGCATCATAAGGCACTTAAAAAACCTTAAAAAGACACGATAATTTTAGAATTAGTGCTTGCCCTATCTTCTTCTTAATTTCAATAAAAGCCTTGGTGGCTGCTGCACTCTAAGAGAAGTTCTTGACCTTCAAACACTCAGTAATTGGGGCCATTATAGCGCTAAAACCCTGAATAAACTGTCAATAAAATGTAGTTAAACCATGAAAGCTTCGACCTTAGAGAAATCCTGAGGTGTAGGCCAATTTTGAATAGCTTGCACTTTATCATGATCAACTTCAACACCCTAATCAAAGATGATAAAGAAAAAAAAATAGACTATATTCTTCATGAATGAGCATTTGATGTGATTAAAATAAAGTTGTTCAGCCTTCAAAATATTCAATACCTATTTAATATAGACTAGATGGTCCTGTAAACAGTTGTTGAAAATGAAAATATCATTAAAATACACAATGACACATTTATCTAGTAAAGGCTTGGGAACTTGTGTTATATCATACATGAAAGTGTCTAGTGTATTGGTTAATTTGAAGGGCATGACTAGCCATTCAAATAATCCCTTATTCATTTTGATGGTCGTTTTCTATTCATAACTAAGACATATATGAATTGGTGATATCCACTGCCAAGATCAATCTTTGTAAAAATAAAGGTATTTCATTGTTAACAAGTTTAACATGTCATCAAGCTGAGAAATGAGGAATTGGTATTTCATCATTATCTTATTAATTGCCAGATTATCCATACACATCCTTCAGCTACCATCATTTTTTAGTGTAAGCAATACTGGAACAATGCAGGGGCTACAACTTTCTCGATTGAAACCCCTATCCAATAATTATTGGGTTTACTGGTTAAGTTTCTCATTTTTTTGTTTGGCTTATTCAGTATTGTGGTAGGTTAGGTAAGAATGAACCGAAAATGAGATCAATAACATGTTGTACATCTTGCATTGGTGAAATTTAGTGTGGTATTTCATCAGGTATAATATCTTTGAATTTCCCTAGTATTGTTACAAGCTCAATGAAAATTACACAATCATTTTACTTAACTTCACAATTTTCTCTTCAGTTGGAGCTCAAGAAAACTAATGTATGATCAATACCAGAACAATGTCTCTTATTGTCTCAAATTTTGAAATCTATAATGGAACCAAAACAAACTCCTTACCTTTAAAATTAAAAAAAGTAAATAATGGTATACCTGTCATAAGAGACCCTCTAATCATAAAGTTAAAGTCATTCCAATAACATGTGGCAAACAGTCATAAGAATGACATTGCACCAAGCCTCGTCCACATATTTATCTCCCAATGAAAATTTTACTAAACATCGATGCTTCACCAAGACCAAATTATTCTCATTGATCCAACTAATTCGATAAGGAGTAGGGTGCTTGTTACTTTTCAAGCCCAAACATTTCATTATTGATTAAAGATCACACTCATGCCACTGCCATTATCAATGATGATGTTTAATACTCGACCACCAGGTTTTATACACGTATGAAAGATATTGGTGCATAGCCACTCAGGATTAGCTTTGAATTCCTTCTTAGTCCCAGTCAATACTACATGGATCACAAAGCTAGGTAGTTTCGGTGCACTTAAATGCTCTTCATCATCATCAATACACCTTTCATTTTCTTCTTCCTCAACTTCTTTTTATTTTTGTCAATTCTTTCTCATAAATAAAGGTTAGTTTCTTATCTATAGTAAAACAAATAATAACATAGTGTCTGAACCTCTTGCATTTGTAACACTGTGGACCTTCACTTATAACTTTCAATTTTCCCTTCTGATTACCCATCATTGTACTTCCTGGTTTGTTATGCAATAATGATGGCTTCAGGATTGAAAAATTTGCCATGTACCTCATTCTTAGATCCATTGACATTGTTTTCTTTCCACTCAAAACCCTAAATTATTTCTTAATACACAATGTTAGTTGATATGCTTCTACCATATTGATTAATTGTGTAATCAACATTTCTTTATGCAGATCGCCACACAATCCATTATAGTATTGAGCCAACATTTGCTATTTAGTTTTCATAATCCTGCTATAAATAGTCAACTAATGGGAACGATCTGTGTATTGATCCATATTTAAAGATCCTTATCTCAGTTGTAACATTTTTTTAAACATCATTTGCTCATAATCAATGGGTAGATATTTTTCTTTCATTTCTTCCTTCATCTCCTCCAAGTTAGAAATTGATAGATGCTGAGTAAAGCATAATTATTCTTCCACACTTCCCCCTTCAAGCCCGTGCATGCTCCTTCAATTTTATTCTAGCATAACAAACCTTTCAGTCTTTCAATACAACAAACAAGTCAAAAATAATCTTCAGTGACTATTAACCAATCCTCAAAAGCATTAGGCTCTAATTTTCCATCAAAGTCAGGCACATCCACCTTTATCCTTTCAGTGAGTTCATCAAAAAGTTGATAATCCAAACCACACCTATCATGGTTTTATTGAAACTTTTTTTTTTTGTTATATTGAAATCAAGGTTGATAATTCACAAACTCTCTAATGTCTTCATCTTCTAAATTCTCCTTATCATCCATGTTATTTTCATCAAGCAAATCCTTATGAAATTGACCATGCCCCTTCCTATTAGGAGATCTAAGTCCCTATCGAGCCTAACACTTATCCATGACATCTAGTTGGTGAGAAAGTTGTTCCAATATAGTAGTGATGTGGGTGATTTGTTGTTGTAGATTGGCCCGTTCATGATTTGGGTTGTTAGGAATGTGAGTGTTCGACATATTATACAAGTTACCATTACGGGTTACAGGCATGGAATGTTTTGATACCAAAATGATGCCAAACCTCCTAGTTCAACCTCACTTTGAGATCCAAAAAGAATAAACAAAGAACACATAATCTCTTTATAATAGGAATTACTCCAAGTCTAATATCCTTATAAAAAAAACACTTTGTTCTTTGTTTTCATCCTTAATAAATTGTTCAGCCAAAGGACTACAATCTAGAAGATAAACTACGAAACAAATAACTAACCTGACTAAGAAACAAATAGCCAACTAGAAAAGAAATAACAAATAGTTAATCATAATTGAAATGTGCTTTCAAAACAAATTCTATATCTAACAAAAGTCCTTTATCCACCAGTAAACCCCATGTTTTAAGGGACATCTTCCTGATTTGCATCACCCCCTTCTTTTCATGAAACCAAACTAGCACTATTGGAAGATAGAAATGCAAGAAACTCACCAAAATGCAATGACATTACACTTACATAAAGCATGCAATTTAAAAGCAAATAAAGTTGATGTTATTTTGTTATATATCAAGAACAATAAAGTGACATTATTAGTCGTGCTATTAAATTTAATATGTACCGGTAGATCAATTTGTTAATTTAGAACTTGATAAGATTTCAGGTCGGATTTTATGTTATCCCATCCCACCATGATTAGAGCCAAATTAAACTCTAGAATCGGTCAAAACCTATTGTTTTTCAAAATGATGTTTTAATTTTTTTTAAAAAAATTATAATAATATTATTTTAAAATGACCATCCCACCATGACTAAAGCCTTGAATTAAATAATTGCTGACGCTGAGTTTTATAACTATGATTATTACATCGCATATTTATTAGACGTCTCTTGTTCTTAATTGCAATCATTCTCTTCTTCTTATTTGGTTTCTTATTTATGATTCTTAAGACAATGCAAAATTAAAACCCAAGTCCTGTTCCTTGCTATTTACTTTGCAAATCACGCATATGTCTCATTAATAGCTAGCCTTCTTAATCAAATCAACAACTATACAGACCCTAAAATTGATAAGAAATATATATTTGATTTGATATATACGGATTATTTTATTCTTTTTGTTGACCGAGATACAAGAATTCATCTTGGAAATGCAGAAACATGTATTTTGCAGTCAGAATATTCAACAACGGAATCAAAGCTAAAAAAGAAAAAGAAAAAAAAGATAAGCATTCAAATTAATTAATGATAAGAAAATAGGAGAAGAAACGATGATGCAAATGATCTCATCGTTCATATGTAACCGGTGATCAACGTAACAGAATCCCCTTCCAATTTTTAATTTTAGTTTTTTCATAATTAACAAGTCGCAAACAAGGATGATAAAGTAAAAAGAACACTGAAAAGGTTGTTCTAAGCTCGAAAGCCATCACCTTGACCATCTAGGTACATTGGACCAAAACTCTCCATGTAGATCTTTCTGATTTACACGTGTGAATAAGTATGACCATAAGACTTTCTTCACGTGGACAAATGTTGTTGACCTTCTCACCCTGCCAAACCTGGCTTTTGGCACCCATATAAAAGCTATTTCCAGGCAAACATTAGCCATGCAAAAAACAGACGGAAACCGAAAACAAAACAAAAATAAAATCAACATCGATCATGGACGAGGACAAAACGAAGAGCAAGGATGAAGGAGGAGAGGTCAAGTACAGAGGTGTCAGGAAGAGGCCATGGGGAAAATTCGCTGCGGAGATACGTGATTCAGCCAGGCAAGGGGCGAGGGTGTGGCTGGGGACTTTTAGCACGGCGGAGGAGGCAGCAAGAGCCTATGACAGAGCAGCTTATGCAATGAGAGGGCACTTGGCCGTTCTCAATTTTCCTAACGAGTACCCAAATATGGCCGGTAATGCTAGCGTTGGTTCCAGTAGCTCTACTCCCCTTTCCTCTTCAGGCTATCCAGGTTCTTCTTCCTTTTCATCATCAACGCAACAAGAGGTTTTTGAGTTCGAATGCTTGGATGATAAGTTGCTTGAGGAGCTGCTAGAGCAAGAAGAGAAAGGGAGTAAGAAAACGTAAAGCTGTGCAGCTGACATGTACCAACTATCATGGCATGAGGAGTAAGTATATATATCAGTGGGGAATCCTTATAGTACCCCATTGCTCTGTTTCTGAATGGAATTAGAAACCAAAAAAAAGAAAGAAATTGTTTGTGAAGTAATGGTCATTAGTAGGGTTTTGTTATATATATATATATATATATATATATATATATATATATAAATCACCTGCTGTGAGACTGGAGATCATAGCATAAGATCTCGCCATGGAATAACATATTTCACGTTGATGATTAAATGATCATGTACATCAATATAGTTCTGTCTGTGGGTGTACATGATTAAATGATTATGGAATGACAGACAACTCCCCAACAGTTTGCTTGCTATATAGTCTATTGCAATTCCCAACGGGCGCCTGAGTATTTATCGTTTCAATTTGAATACATTTTATAAATGGGATTAGCATGCATAAGCAGTCCCTCGAAAATATCATTGTTGGAATATTCCTAGCCTTCTAGAAGGCATCCATTGCTGTGATATTCCCATGGTTTTTGTTGTTATAAGTTTGTATTGGACATAGTTTAGCAAAAATCAGAACACGGATTAAATTTAAACAATAAGAAAATCCCAACTTGCTGGAAGCGCTGGCCTATCCGGTGGTTCATTTCTTTGTTTCTCGATAGGTCCTAAATTTAGAGCCTGCTCAGCCCAGATAAAAATTAATGTGACGCCAAAAGATCGAGCTTAGTAAGTGTAAGTTACCCATACGAAAAGCCTCGAAGAAAAACAAGCTTAACCTTCAATAAGGTGGCAACCCCAAGCAGAAATTCGAGATGCCTCCACATTCACAACTTAAGCCTTGTTACCTGCTGGAAAGCATTCTCTTTAGTCTTGAAAAGTACTTTCTTGACTTGACTGCCTCGTGTTTTATAACATCATACATTTTTTTTAATAAAATTCACTTTTTAATCACAGAAAAACGAGAGAGTGTTTTATAATTTAAGAAAGTGGAAAACATGTACTTAAGCACTGAACTAAAGTGGTAAAGACATTAATAAAACACTTTAAAATATAATGTTATTAGAAAATAATAAATTACTAATATATTTAGACATGAAATAATATATTATTATATATTAATATACAATATTAAAATATATTAATTTGACATTTTGGTTTATTTATACTTTAATTTAGATAATATAGCTAGAAAATATATTATAATACAAAACATGTTATATTATACAATAATTATACATTTTGAATAATTAAATTGCCCTGTAAAAATAGGATATTATTGGGAAAAATTTTATTTTCAATGTTCTCCAAACACCAAAAAAATATTTAGTAAAAATAAAAATTCCACTATTTTTATAAAGTTAATTAGTCAGAACTCTACTCATAATGTAATATTTTTTTAAAAATATTTATATTTATTTTCTAATGCTTAAAGTATAAACAAAATGGTCTAGAATATATATGTTTATAAATTACTTTATAGCCGTGTGCATAGGCATTACTTATTGCTGTTCAAGTTGAAGAGCATGAAAATAAACAGGTTTGTTCTGAATAAAGTTGGATTGGATTAATAAATAAAAAGAAATTGAAAAAAGAGCGAAAGGAGACACTAAATTATTTGGTTAATAAACCAAGAACTGAAATTTAAATAAACCAACCCACCATTGTGCCCATGTCGTCTACATCTAAACACCATAAATGTTCGACGGGGAATCCGCCATCAGGAGTTCGCTTGCAAGCTTTACTGTCTTCTTTCATTCCAAAAATAGGATTAATCACACCACACGTAGCCCTCTGTGTAGCCACCACCATTACATCAGATCTGGCATTTCAAAAGAACAATTAGCTCTAAATTACTGGATGCAGAATATCGTATGAAGACAATAAATTCATATCATAATGCTGATCAACAAGATTCCAATTCTTTTTGAGCTTTTATTGTTAGTTACTATTAACACTTTTAGTCTTGAAATTTTATATATATTTGATAAGAACATCTTTGAGATTAACATTTTCTTTTTCAAGCTGGAACTCAGGCTGAATTATCTTAGTCCCTTCAAATATATATGCAATATCTACAAAATCTTTGGTGTCTATTCTGCTCTCTTATAATCAGAACACCAGTTCTCATTGAGCTTGAACTGTTAAACAACGTTAAAATCATCTTGGAAGCAAATCGCTGCATGATTTGTAAATAATCAACAATTTATCTTAACCTTTGTTCTTCGTTTTACGATTCTAGATAATATTTGATATAATGAAGAAGAGATTTGCTTTATTCGGATTCTGCATTAATTTTTACTTGAGCTGATGTCTAACATAATACAAACTCGGCTTATGTCCCTCTCTCTCTTCTCCAGCCGTCAGTGGGAGTGCAAAACAACGAGCTATCCGTTCTCACACACCAGACCTTCATCAATATATAAAAATTTCACCACTGGTTTCATTATATTGAAACTAAATTATTGAGAGTGGAATTAATACAGATTAACAAATCTGCAAATTTATGGGTCAGCAGTTATTATAAACCAAGAGAAAATGCATAACTAGAACACAACATAAACATATGATACAGTTTTATGTCCATGCTATAAATTCTTCTGTGCTAACAGTTACTATCAAGTAAACCAACAACCTAAACAGCATCAATGACATAACTCAAGATGAGAAGGGAGGAATTGATTATGGAGTAAATGAAGATCAAAGCAATGCTACACATTCACAACTTATAGTTGTCATACCTTGTTTTGCAAAACCAATATCTGCTATATAGTTTGCATCGCGTTGAACATGAGAGAAACACACAGAACCCAAATGTGAAGAAAATCCAGATGCAAAAGATGAAAAGCTTTTGAAATCTTCATGGCCTATTAGATCGATAACCGGTGGTCAAGAAACTCAATAATCGTAAACCTAGGTGATCTGATGTTTAGTTTTTCTCTGCTACAGTGAAGCAAGTTTTGTACCATAAAAATGATTCCAAACATTTGGAATGTCTCTTCTTCTCTTTAGTTTTGCGTTTCATATACTCCTTCCGTCTCAAAGATTCAATATCATTTAATTTTTCATCCGAAGTGCAATTAATAGCATAAAATATCATTTATTTTCAAATTACCGTATTTGAATATAAATAAGAGAAAGAAATTGGGTTTTTTTTGGTACAAAGGATAGCAAAATCACCCATGATCCAATTGCCTTCTTCACCTTGGATTAGATCAGCCATGGTCCACCATGCCAGCTTTGCCCAGATTAACCAAAGAACTTCCATCGGCACTCACCTTAATAAAACCTCGTGGAGGTTTAGCCCAAGAGATCCATCCTTGTTGTTGAGAATAAGTTCCCGCGCTATCATCTCCAAATGCCTGTTTACATGCTATCAAGAGATCTTTTAATTGACTGCATTGGGAGTAAGATGAAGCAAGTTTACCTTGAATAACTTCCTTATTACGAGAACATCAGATCATCCAACAGGTAGAAGTAAATTCAAGGATTCTGTCTTCAATGCAAGCAACTTGGAATACATTCATATGCAGCCACTCGTCCCAATCCCAATTGAAAAACCCATCCACATGATTCAAATGTCCAGAATGAGCCGCACACTCTCGGTCCATTTACAATCTCGCAAAACATGGATTGAAAGAATTCAAATAGAAAGTTATAATTACAAATATAATAGTAAAATCAAGTAATTAATAGTTTAATTATTTGATAACACGCAATAGTTTTGGGACATGTATAGGACAATGACTTTGAGACAGAGAGAATATGAGCAAGATTTGATCTTTATTCGTCAAACTAACCAACTGCTAAGAATACTTCATACCATACAGTTTTGGTTTGATTTGGTAGGATTTCAATTCGTAAACTTTGTATGATGTTAAAAAAAAATGAAAACGAAAAGAAGCTGAGGCTATGAGCTTAGGAATTAAAATTACGTTTACTGGATTGGTGAGAAAAAGGTCCGTATTGCATGGGTGATCTCTCCCTCGGCTGAAGAGGGGCAACGAGTGAGCAGCTCAACATATTTTTGAGTTAAAGGGGCAAGGTATCATTACATGTAAATTTCAAGAATTCCATACCAAATTTATCGTTGTCAACTAATTTAGGCACGCCATTTCTCCCCAGTAGTTGGGTAACTCATGGATCCCTAACAATCTTATTCATCTTGTGGAAGTAAGAACTAATAATATGAAAATCATAGAGATTTTTCTTGAAAAAATTCTTGAATAAGCTTAAATCAAGAACAAAAAAAGAAAGGAACAGGCACAGAAAAAACTAAAACTCAATCTTGCTGCCGTTTCTTCTTCTCCTCTTCTGTTTCAAGAAGCTCCTCCAAAATCTTATCATCCAAGTACTCAAACTCGATAACTTGCTTTCCTTGTCCGTCACTTGATGAGCTTCCCCTCTGAAAACTCTCGCTTGCACCAACATCACTACTAGATGATGAAACTGGTGGACGACGAGGAGAAGATCCTATCACTTGAGAGAGATAATCATTAGGAAAGTTGAGGATTGCAAGATGACCTCTCATGCTAAATGCAGCTCTATCATAAGCACGAGCTGCCTCCTCTGCCGTATCAAATGTCCCTAACCATAACCTTGCTCCCTGCCTTGATGGGTCTCGTATTTCCGCCGCAAATTTTCCCCAAGGTCTCCTTCGAACACCCCGGTATCGAACCTCTTCTCTCCCTTTCAATTCCTTTTCCTTCCCTTTATCAGGCTCTTCCATGCCCTTGTTTCAAATTTGGTTCTTGACAAAGATGGTCGTATTTGAGTCATATTATTTGGTGAATGCCTATATATGTATTTCGGAGCTGATGTACTATCTGACGATAGAAGTTTGAATTTTCCACAACGTGGTTTGACAATATCTAGATTTAGAGTTTTTTTTTTAAATAAAATGAAATAAAATAAAAATTAAAAAAGAATAAAGAACATAAAAAAAACATACCAACTTCTAGGAAGTTTCTCGCATCGAGCAATCTACATATATATTCGATTGTTGGACTTTTCCAATATGGAATTTTAAAAGTGTAATAAATCTTTGTATAGATATGTTACTTAATTTGATGGTTCTGATTCTTGCGTCTTTGATAATTCCTAAAATTTAAAATGTTTTGAAATAAAATTGATGTGGCAGATAATTAGTTGATCTCTTAATTCAATTAATCTGATTTATTCTTTTTAATTCATGTGTGTTGCTTGATATGAAAAGTTCAGGGGGCTGGTAACTAATAGCTGGTGATGCCTGGTAAGCCATAGTAACATATAATTGTGGTAGTAGCAGGTGGTGCCTGGTAAGTTTGGTGACCGGTAACTGTAGTAGGAATAGTGGTAGTTGGTATTTGGTAAGTCAGATGATTAGTAGCTGATTCCTGTAAAAGATCTTATTTGATTGGTGTGAGGATTCTCTAATGATAAAATCAATAACTCTGTAGAGAGAGAAAGTGCAATGGTGTTTTAAAGAGACAAGTTCTAGAAATATATATGCTGAAAATATTAAAAATAAAGAGATTGTGAACATAGTACTTGAAGGGTTCATGGGGTATTTATATATAGCCCATGAGTCTTTGTTCTTTTGTGAAGAAAAGAAGGGTGAAATGTAATTTTACCTTTGTGATATTTTGAGTTATATTCTACTTAAAATAATATGTCTCGAATCAATATAAATATTAAGGGACTCACATTAGGTTCGGGAAAAATTCTTTGGCGAGTGTTGTGTTCAAGTAAGGTGCTCGAGTCCATTAGAGATGAAAGTAGGTCTTGACATGTTATCAAAATCCAAACACACTAGACTCAGGCGAGATAACTCAAGTCCAAGAGGACATTAGGGTGCATGCCCAACACCAGGTGAGTATATGCCTATGCATTGCATGGGCATATGCCTTGCATAGGTATGCACTCAGTGCACTGCATGGGCATACGCCTTACATGGCGCCCATGTACTGGCCGTCCATGCGCCTATAAACTAGGTGCATAGGCTCGGACTATATACTTGATTTTATATTTATTGGGTGTTGTTTGAGTTTTTTTTTCCTCTTTTAATGGATTTATTTTCCACTTTAGAAGGGTTTTAGGTCTATTTTATTTTGATCAATTAGTAACCCCCAACAGTAGTGACATACATCCTGCATAGGTATGCATCCAATGCTCTTGATGGGTGGGCGTACATCTTGCTTGGGCTCGTGTTAACTCGAATCTGTGTTTTTTGATTTTTTTTTTTAGAAGATTTTTTAGGTTCTCTTTGAGGGGTTCTTTTGGTCCATTTTGTGAGATTTTTTTTGTTCAATTTATTTGTATCCATGGCTCTTCAATCTGATTTGTTGCAAGAATAAAATTTTCATGCACGACATGGTAATTAGTGGGAACAAGTTTTTCTAACCACCTCTTTTTTTTTTTTTTTCTAAATCATTCAAATTGGATTTAAAGAGATTGTCTTACATCCATCAGATATCCAACTCAATCCAGTATTTTTGTTTTTTTTGTTTTTTTATAAAAAACAGATTATCATATATATTCTTTAATTATGTGTCGTGAGTCTCGTGACCCATGAGCCTTCGAGGTTCTAGGATGTAGTCTACCTACTTTTAAAGCATTTCCAAAACTAAAGTATTTTTATGGTAATTTGAGAACCTAAAAGAATCTAAGTTAGATTAGAACATAATTTTCTGAATGAGCATAAAATATTTTATCACATATATTTGAATGACCAAATACTTTTTTCTATAAAGAAATTAAAAGGTTTATTCAAACGAATACATTGATTTTAACACATAGAGTCGAATGAGCAAAATTGTGTTTTCACTTTAAAATATAAATACTCCATAATCATCATCTTCTAAAGGCGGAAGGAAGCCAAGAACATAATCAATTTTTATTTTTTAAAAGTAAGAAGCCTAGATCATAAACAATCTATTAAAGAAAGGATATATCATAGATATCAACATCATGAATCTCAACAATTAATTATTTGGGGGTAGAGAAGTCGCCTCCTGGTTTAATAGCTAACTTTCCAAGTAGTCAGACAAGTCTAATAAAAACTAAAAAATAAGATATATCATAGAACCTCCACTTCCAATACACTATACGTAGTGGTTCATGACCATTTTAGAGTTTATTTTTATTCTTATTTTTATATAAATCATTTAATTATATATACCTTAAGAAATTATAAATTAGCCCCTCCTAAATGTTTCCAGAATAAGAGGTTTTTAACAATAATATATAGTGGATTCTCATGTAATCTGGTATACGAACTTATCTTTTTTCTCATTTAATGCATATTAAAATCTTCTAAATGTGAAAAAAGTATATCGAAACCATTTATTTTTGTATTTAGATAATATGCCCTGATATTAGAAAAAATGTATATATATGCTAGTCTAATAATATGAACTAAATTAAAATAATTCTGTAAATGATTGGGTTGAGTTTGTTACTCAAACAAAAACCTTATTATTAACTAGAAAACTATAATCTAAAGTAATAATTAGTGTGTTAACATTTTAACATGTTTTTTTATTTATTAAAGCCGATATAACTCAATCAATTTTATAAAATATTGTATAACAATAAATTTATTAGAGGTTACATATCCTTAAAAAAAAAAAATATCTGCGTATGCACACAAATATACTATTGATATAAATCAATTTAATTTGGCCATCCAAATCATGAGTTATCGAATTCTAATTTATAACGAACACACACCCCAATTTTAACATGGAAAGCATGTCTAATCAATTTTGGGCTTTAAACCCAACCCATAAACATGAATTATTTTATGCCCCGAAATGTGATAATGCAACTTCTACGTACGCCGAACCAACAACAAGATTCGAACTTAAGATTCCGAATTTAACGAGCCTTTGCCTACCAATCCCTTGGTTCTATAACAATGTTTGTTCAACACATCAATTTAAAATGATAGTATACTTTTCCAGAACAAGTTATCACAATTTGAATTAAAATAAAACACTGCTTTTGCTAGGGGTCAACTTTGTATGGATGCCCATGCCCAAAAGTTTTCCGCGCATGGAATCTCAATTCTCGAGGAGGCGATCGAAGATCATTCAGAGATACAGATTCGAGTGCTGAGCCAGCCCAATCCAGCCATATCTCGTCCTTTTCTTCTTCTTTTTTCTCAATTCTTCAATTTGAATCTTAATTACTAGTCAAAAACGGCTTCATAAACTAAACAAAAAATCCTGAAGACAAAACGTAAGAAAATTCAATTTCAAATGAAGATAAAAATAAACAATTTTAAATCCTCAAATAGAAGAAGTCGAAGCCAATTCTATGAGCACAACGTAAACAAATTGGAGAAGTGTATAAAGAATAAAGCTACTGGTGTTCCTAAGGTTTTCTAGAACAATCTAAATTGAGCTATAATTCTTCAAGTTTGGATCAAATTGAAGAAACAAAATTTTGAACTTGACTAATATAATTCTTTGAACATGACTTGACTGATAATCAACTCTATACAAAGAAAAGTGAGACGTGTTGTGACTGGTGGCTCCAAATCTTTAATTAGTCCACGTGCATATTAAAAAAAATTCTTAGAGGCGGCGGTGCATAATTCACCTCTTCCCGGTAATCCAATCGATTAGATTCTTGATCAAACATATTTTAGTAATTTTTACGCGTTTCTACTGGTAAATCACAAGAATACAAAAAGACAAAAAAAAACAATTAACCTTAATTAATAAGATAAAAACTATGATTTGCCACCTACCTTATCGATATCGTAGGTACATTGATCCCAGCCATAAAAGATGAAAAGTCTTTCTTTTTCATCGTCCCAAACAAAAAAAGACGTGGTAGCATTGAAAAATATTATTTTAGCTTGTTTATAATGTGAACAGCATAAAGGGTTTGAGGTTGATGGGGTTGGATAGAGAGGGTATCAAGATTGAACTCATGAAATTGTCACAGTAATGGACACATACCTTGCAACTAATTATTCTGCACTATGGTTTTGACTTCGGGGACATCTGAGATTGAGATAGAAATTTCTTCTATACTAAGTAAATTGTTTTTTAAAGTTTTTTTTTTAAATATATTAAAAAAATTTAATATTTATTTTTATATCAAAACGATTCAAAAATATCAAAAAATATTAATTTAATATCTAACCACATTGAAAAACACTCGCTTAATTGAAGCAAAACTGAACTGATATAATTTTTTTTTGCTCAGTTATTTACATTATTTATATACATTTTTCAGGCTTAGGTACCGGTTCATGTACCCTGAAACAGTGAGAGTTTGAATCTTTAAGCTATTGATTAATGTATTGACTGGTTCAATTAATCTCACCTTTTTTGTTGATTCGCTCTTTATTAAATTTGCTTTAATCTGCGAAGAATGTTTTGGAGCCTCTGTTAACCGTGGAATATATGCCATGATCAATGTTACAACTTAAGAGAGTGGAACTGATTAAAATAAATAAATAAATGAATGAATGAAGAATTGAAGAGCGGAGGCTCTCGATCAAAGTTTACACAGGAAGAACTTTTACTGTTATTGATTCTTGGTTTAAATTGATAGAAAATGACATCTGACATCATAGATGTCTCCCACCTTTCAAAGTGCATGCATTTAAGCAAGTCTTGTTGTTTGTTAATTCCCACATCATTGCCACATCTATGAGTGGATGAGGGGAAACAAAATTCTACACTGCAACGATACAAGAAATTACTCTAAAAAGCATGGTGTTTTGCCTCTTCCCAAACAAAATTAAATAACTAGTTATTGATGACATTGATATATTAGTTATTTTAAGATTAAAAAGCAAAAAATCAGTATTTTTGCATTATAATGCATAGTAAAATAACTATATATTCTATCTTTAGAATCAAAATCTTTTGAAACTAGTGTATATGGGCATTTTTGTATTTTCTATTTCTCAAGCGCGATGAAATGACTTAAATAATTTTAAAATAAGATTTT
>Ga0325402_1001251_pt1 | contig 20335 bp, 14 predicted proteins | sample PopdelMetagenome_22_FD_207212 | JGI IMG/M metagenome (GOLD analysis project Ga0325402, IMG submission 207212) | Populus deltoides microbial communities from Bellville, Georgia, United States - Xylem-PdKOR-R3 | ecosystem: Host-associated > Plants > Phyllosphere > Stem > Wood/Secondary xylem...
TCTTCGTTTAAAATTGTTTGCCATTTGTTGCCTCGAATCTGCTTGCTGTCTTTTTAATAATTCAATGCCAGTCTTCAATAGTTTTAAACTGATTTTAGCAGTTAAGATTGTCGTGTCCTGAGCTCACAAACTGGATATTACATCTAGTATCTATTATATTATACTGTGATTGAATACTGTGAACGTGGTATAGACACGGCTTGCAAGAATTTTGATAAAATATTATCACCGTCCCTTATATTGTGATAGAATATTGTAAACACGATATAGACACGGCTTGCAGGAACTTTGATAAATTATTATCACCATTTTGTGCAGCAGCAGAAGTTGATGATCTGTTATTAATCTTTATCACTTTATTAAGTATAAATCTAAAACTTATGGGTTTTTCACAAGGTAGGCATGAATTGTTTATCCTCTCCCACATTACTTTGAATGGACCGTGCAAAATAATTTATTTTTTTAATTTGATCATCAAACTTTTTTTTGGTGATTTAGTTCTAGTTGAAGAACAATGTATTTTGATTTCTAATGAAATTGTGGGATTAAAGGAAGAGTGACTGAAATGAAAAAGGCGTCAAACATGGGTGATGTGCTATAAGTTTCAGAAAAAAAAATACATTTGGTCCTCAAACTTAAAAAATAACGTGAATTATATAATTTTGGTATCTCAATATTTTTCAAATTCAATTTTGGTAAAAAGTTTATTTTTGTTATCTTTTAGTCCCTGTTTGAGAGAGGTCGTTAGATTTCGGCAGTAAAGAGAGAAACATGTTGTTGATACCTATTTAGGCAACCAAAATAGACAACATTTATGTCAAATGGTTTCATTTGATGAGAGGAGTTCATATTAGGTGTTTTTTTTACCTTTAAAGTTCGTGAAAAACAGATTTGATCTCGGGTTGATTTTTTTTTTGAGACGGTTTTTTGAGGTCATGGATAGGTTTATTACGATTCTTAAAGTGTTTTATAGGTGTTATGAAACAAAAATGGGTTGAAAAATAGGTTTTTGGGTCAAAAAACTAAAGCCCTGATTTTTCGGCCACCATAGTGGCTGAAATTTGGGCAAATTAAACGATGCGTTGTCTGTTTTTTTCCAAAAAAATTTGAGGCGGACTACATGTCATCCAGCCCAGTTGCAGCCAAAAAAAAAAAAAAGTAGAGGCCTGACGGTTTTTTTTTTTTAAATCTTTTGTATAGATGAATTTTATTTTTGAAAATCAAGTTTTTTTTCCAGATAATATTTGTAATGTGTAACATTGCATGATGTATTTTTTCATTTTTATTTTAGTCAATCAATTTAATTTGTGTCTATTTTTATTATTATTTGCTTGAATAAAAAATTATTTTAATAAACAAATTTAGCAAATATAACTGGGTAAATGTCCAGTCTTTCGAGAATAAAAATATCGATCTACATTTGTCTTTCACCTTTTTTAGTTTTATTTTTAGGTATCGTTATTGATTTTTATTTATTAATCAGCATACATGGTTCTCTATTTATTTAATTATATGTATTAAAAAAAATTATTTGAACTTAAATTTTTTAAATTACAGAAATGCGTTGAAAAAACTACAATTTTTTATAGGAAATAAAAATATTAACTAGTTTTTAATTTATAGTTTGTAATTAGTCTACATCATCAACGATGAAATAGCTCTTTAAAATTCTGAAAGTAGATCAAATGGTTGTCTGTCGATTTTAAGCACACTCTTCTTTTAGTAAAACCCTTCTGAAAAATGACAGAGAGAGACCCTCATAAAATGGTCATTGTTTTATCTTAACGAAGGCGCACATAAAATGTCCGCTGATCATCTTGCCTCCAAAATAAAACACCGCATGATCTCCTTTTTATCTGGTCTTTATTTAAAGGAGTTCACCTGTAGCAGTAAAACAAGAAGCATCCTTTTATTCCTAATGTGTAGATAATAATTTATTAAAACGCATCCAAGGGTGCAGTCATAAACTAAAATAGTAGTAAAACATGTACCGATCTAAAGAGATGTCAGAGTCAATTGTTCGCTTTTTTTTAAAAAAAATTTTAGCAGGTTTAAATGAGATTGTTATGCAATCCTAGTTTAATGCATAGCTTCATCCCTTTTCCATTAAATTATACTTCCACATACTCTATTGACCCCATCAACAACGTCAATGAAATGTGCTCTTTACTCTTTTTACCCTTTCATGATCATTGGATAATTCGTCGGATACATGTTTGATTCTAGCCAATTTTCTAGCATGTAGATAAGAATGACATGGCAGGAGTTTTGGCAATTGGAAATAAGTGTCATTGTAGGAATTTGTACCTTCTGCTTACATCCACTTAATTATTTCTAAACCTTCCCCAGCATTTCTCAATAATCTTGTGTGAACTCTTGCTTACTGGCCAGTTAGTTGAATGTGTTGATGTAATTACCAGTTAGTTGAGTGGATTAATTTCAACTATGATCGTTTCATCTAGTTAGCATCTAATGACCACCGTTGTAGCTGACAAACATGATATTATCTCCATGAAGACTCGTTAACATTATGAACTTCTTTTTATCACAAATGGTGAGAACATGAACATGTCTTTCATTTGAAGGGAGTTCATTACCCATTTAGAAGATGGATTTTGGGTTCATTTGAAATATTGCATGTATCATAACCATGAAATAAAGCTTGCTGCATTGAGTATTGCCAAGATGGTTTGAGGTAGCACTTAATTTGTGAAGTTCCCTATCTTTTACAGCTGTAAATGGCTGATCATCGCTAACTTTTTTTATCTCTCTCAATCAGGAAAAGATACGAATTGCTCTTTATGTCAAAAGAGCAGCTCTGCAGTTCCTTGATGGTATATTGCTTGGAGCTATGACCTCCATGTAGACTAAATTTGAGTCTTAAATTGTTTACATCAAATAAATATTTACCCTTTTCTCTCTTCGGTTTTGTTTGACAGCTGGAGCTGCAGCTGAAAATGCTTCTGGTCAATCTGAATACAGGATTTCAGATGAGGTTAAAGAAGCAGGTTTTGAAATTGATCCAGATGAACTTGCATCCATTGTTCGTGAGCATGGTATGAAGGGTTTGAAAAAAAATGGTGGAGTTGATGGGATTGCAGAGAAAGTCTCTGTCTCATTCGAAGAAGGTGTTCGCACTAGTGATGTATCTACCAGACAAAAGATTTATGGCTGCAACCGTTACACAGAGAAACCTCCTCGAAGCTTTTTAATGTTTGTGTGGGAAGCAATGCAAGACTTGACATTGATTATCCTTATGATATGTGCTTTGGTTTCTATAGGTGTAGGAATTGCTACTGAAGGGTGGCCAAAGGGCATGTATGATGGATTGGGAATCATACTTAGTGTATTCTTGGTAGTCATGGTTACTGCTGCAAGTGATTACAACCAATCCTTACAATTTAGGGACCTGGATAGGGAAAAGAAAAAGATTTCTATTCAGGTGACAAGAGATGGACGAAAACAAGAGATCTCCATTTATGACTTGGTTGTTGGAGATGTGGTCCAATTATCTATTGGAGACATAGTTCCAGCTGATGGGATTTACATATCAGGATACAGCTTGGTGATTGACGAGTCAAGCTTATCAGGGGAGAGTGAACCAGTGAATGTATATGAAAATAAACCTTTACTTCTTTCAGGAACTAAAGTGCAGGATGGGTCAGGAAAGATGATAGTGACTGCAGTTGGTATGAGGACTGAATGGGGAAAGCTGATGGAAACTCTTAGTGAGGGTGGAGAAGATGAGACCCCACTTCAGGTGAAGTTGAATGGGGTTGCTACTGTTATTGGAAAGATCGGTTTGGCTTTTGCTGTGCTTACATTTTTGGTGTTAACTGTGAGGTTTCTGGTGGAAAAGGCACTTCGTAATGAGTTCACAGATTGGTCTTCAAGTGATGCGATGACACTTCTTAACTACTTTGCTATTGCAGTAACAATAATCGTAGTTGCTGTTCCTGAAGGATTACCATTGGCAGTGACTTTGAGTCTTGCCTTTGCAATGAAGAAACTAATGAATGAGAAGGCACTTGTCAGGCATCTCTCTGCTTGTGAGACAATGGGTTCTGCTACTTGCATTTGCACAGATAAGACAGGGACGTTAACCACAAATTGTATGGTAGTTGATAAGATATGGATACATGGAAAAACTGAAGTTATTAAAAGCAGACACAGTGAAGGCATTTTAGAGATGGGAATATCTGAAGGTGTATTAAGCCTCCTGTTTCAGGTTATATTTCAAAATACTGCTTGTGAAACAAGTAAAGATGAAAATGGAAAGAACAAGATTTTAGGAACACCGACAGAGAAAGCTCTGTTTGAATTTGGCTTGCTTTTGGGCGGTGACTTTGATGCACAACGCAAAGATTTTCAGATAATGAAGGTTGAGCCTTTCAATTCTGTGAGGAAGAAGATGTCCGTGCTAGTGGCACTTCCTAGTGGGGAGCTACGAGCTTTCTGCAAAGGTGCATCAGAAATTGTATTAAAAATGTGTGACAAGTTTCTTGATGACAGTGGAAAATCAGTTCCTCTTTCTGAAGAACAGATATTGAGCATATCAGATGTTATAAATGGCTTTGCCTCTGAAGCTCTGAGAACTCTATGCTTGGCTTTTAAAGATCTAGATGGCCCTGCTTATGAAGGCAGCATCCCTGATTTTGGCTACACATTGGTAACAGTTGTTGGAATCAAGGATCCATTGCGTCCTGGTGTCAAGGATGCTGTTCAGACTTGTCTTGCAGCTGGCATAACTGTTCGTATGGTAACCGGTGATAATATAAATACAGCCAAAGCTATAGCCAAGGAATGCGGAATACTTACTGAGGGTGGTGTGGCCATAGAAGGACCCGAGTTTCGTATCATGAATCCTCAGCAGATGAGGGAAAAAATTCCCAAAATTCAGGTTTTGGAATGACTGCATTGTAAAATTTAACACTTTAGGCACATCGATTCTACTATGCATAACTGTGTTCGTTGCTTTTCTGGGAAACAGGTAATGGCTCGGTCTTTGCCTTTGGATAAGCACACCTTGGTAACCAATTTGAGGAATATGTTCAAAGAGGTGGTAGCAGTAACTGGTGATGGGACCAATGATGCTCCCGCATTGCATGAGGCTGACATTGGACTTTCTATGGGCATAGCAGGAACAGAGGTCTGTCTTCCTGTAATTTTTTTTGTCATATCACTGATTCTGACGGGTTTAGAAATGTATTCTTCTTCTTTTTCTAGTTTCACTTCCTATTAGTTATTTTCATTCATGCTATGATTATTATTGTCCGCTTCTGCTTCCCTCTTTCTGGTTCTGTTTTTTTATCCAATCACACTTTTCTTATTCACACAATATTTTCCTTCTGTTTTCATATTTGCTTACAAGCAATAACAATGCTTGCTCACAAGCCTCCACATCAATTACTTACTCACAGGCTTCCACATCAGTTAGTGAAAGTGCTGGTGTCTTTACCATTATTCTTTGCTTATATAATAAACTTTAATGTTGCCCTTTTCAATTGTGTTTTGCAGCACATTGTATATCTGACATGTATCATCCTAAATTTTCTTGAAACACGAGTCTTAGATTTTAAACCCAAGAAAAAATATCACAGTTTTCACATGGAATGGACCAGTGTAAAGATAATTTTTTATTTTCATTCTTCCTTCCTATTATAGCTTGGTGTTTGCTGTCCTTATTCTGTCAAAGAAAAAGAAACATGATTAGCTTCTGGTAGGGCTGATTTGTGAAATAAATTTTTGTTCAAAACTTCGACTTGTTTTGCGACGTTTGTTGAAAACCATAATTGAAGTTTATCCCTCAATCTGCCTTCACCAGAAGATCTCATTTAACCAACTAAACACTCAACTCTTTCATCTAACCTGTCTTCTTTTATGTTTTCGTAACCCCATAGTTTCATGGAGCTGTGTTGGAGGTTAAGCTCTTTTCTACCTTTGGCAAAACTGAAAATCGTGTAAAAGCAAATTTGTTGATTCTAGTCTAGGTTACTAGTTCCAATCACCTTTAATTAGTCTGAAAGAGTGTAAACATAATTGTTTTTCTTTAAGCGTATCTGTTTTCCTTGTAACCATGCAGCTTGAAGAGTACTTTACCAGCCTCGTTTTCAAACTTAAGTAAAGTTGTCTCGAGTGTCTACCTTTTTCTTCCTTTTCTTCTTTACTCTTCAAGAAATTTAGTTCCTTGACATTGAACTCCTCTCTTTTGTAATCTCAACGGATTTTGAAGCCATTATTGCTTCTAGTTAGCAATCCTGACATCATTTTTTTAAGAGAAAAGATTTGTCTGCTTTAATTCTGACATCTGCAGTTGAAACATGATAAGAGATCTCCTTATCGTATATTGATTGGTTCTGCACAAGAGCCATTAAGATTGAAAACTAGGTTCGTTAAAAATATCATCATATTATGTTCTTGAAGTGTATCCTGCTATTTACAGTGCTGGTGCATAGTTCTGTGTGGTAACATGCTCTTCATGCACTCAGCGCAAACTAAAACTGGGTGGGGTTTGTCAAGATGTTTGTCAGATGTTTTCAAACAATTAAACTCTCATTTCTCATTCATTCCCTGAAATTGGAATTGCACCGATGCTATTTGATATTCTGCTAAACAGTCACTTCATGTTTTCATGACATGTGCAGGTTGCAAAAGAAAGTGCTGATGTCATCATAATGGATGACAATTTTAGTACCATTTTAAATGTTGCTAAATGGGGTCGTGCAGTCTACATAAACATTCAAAAGTTTGTGCAATTCCAGCTAACAGTTAACGTTGTTGCTCTTGTAATTAATTTTGCCTCTGCATGCATCACAGGTGCGGTGGTTGGTGACTCTAGGCCTTTTCATCTTCTAAACATCATTATGACTGCTAAATATTACGTTGTTTTCCTTTTTTTCTTCAATTTTCAGGATCTGCTCCCCTGACTGCTGTGCAGTTGCTTTGGGTTAACATGATTATGGACACACTTGGGGCATTGGCGCTTGCTACAGAACCTCCAAATGATGGGCTGATGAAAAGGGCACCCGTAGGGAGGGGTGCAAGCTTCATTACAAAGACCATGTGGAGGAATATATTTGGTCAGAGTATCTATCAGCTGGTCATCCTTGCAGTTCTTCAATTTGATGGGAAGCGTCTTTTAGGACTTAGTGGCACAGATGCTACCACTATGCTCAATACTGTGATATTCAACACTTTCGTGTTTTGCCAGGTATGGAGTTACTGGATTGAGCCTTCTAGTTTCGTTGTGCATTCTTCTTTCTCCGTATTGGAATTACTTTCATTTTATACCTGCTCAATTTTTTTTCAATATATTTATTGTTTGACTGTAAAATGATCAATAAACCACTGTAAACTAGCAGCTTATTTTTGAGAGTGAACCAAACTCTTTTTTTTGGGGTTATAGAGCGAAACCATGTTATGCTGAGTTTATTTACATTTCTGTTCCTGGAAGCCAATGTTTCCATTTCCTAAGCAGTCAATCTGTCAGTGATTTCATATTACAGTAGCTCCTGATATTTCTTCTTTTTAATTTTCTTTGAGGGCACTCATGCATTTATCTCCAAGCCCATTATGTTAAAAAAAAAAAAACTCCTAGTGCATAGGATCTTGGTTGGACTAAAATTGTGTGATATATGATGAATCCTCAAATTTATTGTCGAACTCAATGTTGATTCACTTTTGTTTCACTCTCAGGTGTTTAATGAAATAAACAGTCGTGATATAGAGAAGATTAACGTCTTCCGGGGCATGTTCAGCAGCTGGATATTCACAGGTGTTATGGTTATAACAGTCGTATTCCAAGTAATCATAGTCGAGTTCCTGGGAACTCTTGCAAGCACTGTGCCCTTGAGCTGGCAAATGTGGCTATTCTGCGTTTTAATTGGAGCTGTTAGCATGCCCGTTGCCGTCGTCCTAAAGTGCATTCCTGTTGAAAGAGGGAATCCTAAGCAGCATGATGGTTATGATGCTCTCCCCCCTGGTCCAGACCAAGCTTAAAATGGAACCTTCCTTTTCTTCTTCCTTCCTTATTTTTTTTTTGACTCAAAAAATCCATGACTACTTAACATGTAGGACAGTGACAGGTCTTATGAATTGTTTTCCTCCGTTTACTGCAAATACAGTCGATCATTTGAACATATATTAACGGCTTATTCACTTGAAAAAACTCCTTTTGGGTGCTCCCAGCTTTTCTGATTTCATATCTATTTCCTTCGATATCATTTGCCTTGGAAATTATGGAACATCGTTGCTTGAGTTCATAATCCCTTAGGAAATGTCACTTGGAAGAACAGAAGGTTGAGGTCCCATGCATCACAGATCCAACCTGGAATGCCTACCTGCCTTCCAATTCTTCCTCCTCTTCCATCGCTCGAGGAAAAAACCAGGCTGGGTGAATACAATTACTGACACAAAGAGGAGCGAAAAATAACAGGTTTGTCATATCCTTTTCTACAAACTTTTAAGGGCGTGATTATTCAACAATAAGGAATAGAAGTCGTAAATAAAAGTAAAGAATAAAAGGATTTGTTATAAATAAAAACTCTAATAAACAAGATCTCAAATATTTATTTGTAATTTTCTCATATCTTTACTTGCTAAAAAGTTATTTGATATTATATAAAAAATTTAAAAACTTGAATAAAATTAACTAAAAAAATATTTATTTTTCAAAAAAAATACACGCGCATCAATTTCCCACCCAAGCAAATGAGGACACAATCGAATATAATGGTGTCCATGCTTTGTAAGCATGCATCATAAATACACACAATAATGCATCTCTCTCTATGAATAAAATAATTTTAGTAGCCCTCACAGCTTCACTAATCTCTACGTGAAGACAGAATAATACTCCGAAACCGTGGTAGATAATTCTCATCTAAATCTTCTCTTTGCTTCTCCATAAGCAACCACCCCGAGAACAGTCATCGAATATCCGGCGATGCCCACAAACGTTACAGGATTCCTGAAGATAAAAATTGAGATAACAACAGCCACAGCACCCTTTGCATTGCCTAACACCTGATTGCAGCATTCCAAAGGAGAAGGCAAAAGGTTCAGAAGAAATGCAAACTGACCAAATTACAAATGACTCTGATTTCTTTTCTGTGGTTGATTTCTACAAACTTGACAGCCAAAAATTGGTTTCCTAACACGAGCAAATGTTCTAAAATTATAACCAAGACAAGGGTCATGCTGTTTCAACTATAGAAGGCAAAAAGGATTTTACTAGTACTACGAGAGAGTATGCAGAAGCCTGGGCAAAATGACCAAGTGAAACTGCAGGAAGATAATTTTAACAAGGAGAGACAAGGCCATTTCAATTTCTCTGGAGTATTAAATCATATAGCAATGTCAATAAATCTATGAAACAAATATGTTGATAAGAATTTGACAAGTTTGCGTAATTCAAAATATTGAAGATGACAGGTAGAGCAGATGACAAATTTACCAGTGATTGGCAGAGACTACACATCGGTATCATTGCCGAAAAAAATTCACGATAAATTATTCCAGCAATGGGCAATATACCATGAAATCCATGTCAATAATTAACAAAAAAGAACGTACGAAAATGCCAAACAATTCCAAACCTGGAGTGTCAGCGGACTTGTATGTTTGGTAACCAAGAAGTTTGTCAAGTTAGCTGAGTAGGCCATTGTTGAATTAAGGAGAAGTAGCAGCCACATATACTTGTGTTTCCTTCCAAGTTCTAAAGTGACTTCCAATACATTCGGCTCCATTACAAGTGCTGCAGGTAATAATACCAAAACAGCAATTGGGGACATGTACAAAAGCAAATTCATTGAGTTCAACTTTTCTCTGCAAGACAAAAGAGTTGGACAAGTCAGGTTGCCATAAGTACGTGTGACTTAGCAACATTGACCCAAGTTGGAAAATAGAAGAAAAAGGTGCTTCAAGATCAACCAGCAACCAAACAATCAAAATATTTTGATAAATACTTCTCTCTCTAATCTATCTCTCCTTGACCAAATGATGAAGATTAAGAACAACATAAAGATATTAAAAATAAACTGATGATACTATAAGAGGAACAGCTTACCGTTTTGTTTTCATCCACCTTGAATAAAGAAAAAATAAAATAAAAGGCATTCCTTGAATATGACCAGACAAATGAAGCATTACCCTTCAGAAGAAAGCAGGATGCCCTGAAGAACAGACTTGAATGCCCTTGCAGCAGTCGCACTTATGCACATAATGAAGCCAAACATGTGAAAACCTGGCTCACCCTGTCATCAACAGAAGATTTTAAAGCTTAGAGCTTCACTGGAATTTGGAGCTAACAGAAGAAATCAACGTCACATTCAATCTAGCGAATAGAAATAACTTAAGAAAAAAAGCCAAGAAAGGCAAAGAAGGCGAGGTCATAAACAAGAAATTGAATCCTTGACGAACCATAGCAAGCAGGTGACCATTATAGTATTTTATACGGTAGTAAGCAGGTTAGCTAGATACATAAAACCATCAGCAGCTGAATCTCCTATTGCTTCAGCAGAAACTGGATGGCTCTCACAGAGATTCACGTGAAAACCACCAATCAATGCAACCATTGTACACTTCAGATTTGTGCCAATGAAAATCAGAATTCTTGCTGTTACAAACTTACATAGTCCAGAAAGTAATTGCACTTCTAAGAAATGCACTTTGGCTTTATGACCCACCATTTTCTAACCCAAGAAAAAAGGGAAAGAAAAAGATCTGCTTATCACATGTGACATCTGGGATCAGAACATATACTCAGCACAAAAACAAGCATGGATTATCACACACGAACACGAATAAACAAGATCCTAGATCTGCATTATCATTATCAATTGCCATTGCTTACAAGACAAAAATCAATCTCAAGACCCAAAATAAAAAGAAAGAGAAAAAAGTTTCAGATCAACCTTGAAACCCAAAAAAAGCCCATAATTCTAAAACCAATTGAAGATCCAAAGAATAGAACTTACTCCACTGGCAATAATCACACCAACAACAACAGGCACAAGAGCTCCATAAGTAACCCAAGCTTCCCTCTTGAAAGTCATCAAGTAAGCAAAAACAGCGGTAAAAAAAGGTGTAGTGGCCCCAACAGCCTGGTTAAACGACACAGGCAAGTACCTCAAAGAAATATTGCCACCAACAACAGACCCACAAAACACAACACTCAAAGTTGCAATCTTTAACAACTGGGGTTTAGATTTAACAACTTGCAAAGGCACAATCTTGAAGAAAACAATAGATAAGTAACTAAGTATAGCGCAAGCTGACATGTGGCACATTGTGAGAAAGATTGGAAATCTAAAGCCATAGTTTGATAATAAGAGCTTGTTTAGAAGCAAAACACCAATGTTTGATGAGTACCAGAGGATTATAAGACTAGCTATGAAAAGGGCTTGTTTCTTAGATGATGACATTGTTGGGTTTTGCCTAGTTTTGTAAAGGCTGATCTGTGTATCTCACTTGAGCTTCATCAATGGCAGTTTTGGGTGTTTTGTCTTCTGTTTTCAGTGTGTTTCTGTTTTTTTTGATTCGGTGAGGTGGGTTTTGTCCTTTTGTATTGTGAGATGGGATACGTGGGATAGTGAGAGTGTGTGCGTGGTGTGGAATTTTTCAGAATGGAAGGTGCAAAACATGGAGAATTTGGGGTCCCATTATTTTTAACATCGAACCATTCTATTGGAAGATCGAATCTAGAAAGAACACAGATGGAATATTGTAAGAGATCCTCCCATCTTGTTGGCAAATTTGGCTAGAAATGATTTTAGTTTATAGTGGTATAAATTATTCTATTGTTGAATACCGAGTCTTGACTATGAGTATATTGGATGACATCTCTGTATCTTCACATCCTCGGTGAAAATATTCTAAATTTGGTCATATATTGATATGAAAGTTTGAATACGTCTTTTGTTTATTTAACCAAATTTACTTTTTTTAAAAAAATTAAGGGAATAAAAATGCCCCTTTTTATTAGGCATTAAGACTTTGAGTGAGAATTGTAATCGAGTTATTAAAAACGGTTGATGCTCCTTAGATTATAAAAGGCTTTACAGTAACCCTATTTATAAAAACAAGAATTGATTTGATAAATTGATCTAAACCTAAACTGGTTTAGATTAAAGAAAAAATAAAAGTGATTTGATTTGACCCGTAAAAAATTAGCTCTCAACCCATTAATTTTTGATTTTTTTATTAAAATAATATCATTTTAATTTATATATATATATATAATTCATAATTATTAAACCTAATTAGAGATCGCCTAAGCATAAATTGAGTGAATTAACTTGAATTAATTAATTTTAAAAAAAAAGTCAAAACGATGTTATTTAAAAAAAACAAATTAATAACAATTTTCATAGCAACATGTAGAGGGTTGAGCCTTGAAATTTAATGACAGGTTGACCGGGCATAGGATTAACACTCCGAGTTGATTTTTCTAGATCCGTGTCGGGGTAAGGGAGTGTTGGCTGATTCTTGTGTTAAACTATTAGATTGAGCCAAATTTAATAATTATGATATAATTATATATATTAGGTAAAATATTGTAAAAGTTATATATATATATATATATATAGAGAGAGAGCAAACCAACGGAGATTTATGTTGCTTTTCATATAAAAAAATAAAAAAATAATTTCTTTCAATTTGTTTAATGTGATGTTATTTTAGTTTCATGATTCAAGTCACGAGTTAACTCAAATTTACCTAGGGTTTTTTCTTCTCAATTTCATCATTTAATATTGAGTTAATTGATAATTGAGTTTCATAATTTATTTTTATTTTTTATGGGGTAACTTGGGTCTCATGACCGAGGTCATGATTTTATTGGGTTAAATTGGATTAACTCAAGTTTTTTTTTGTCTTTTTTAATTGATTTTTTAATCTCATCCTTTAATATTTGATTGATTAAGAATTGAGTTTTATAATTTATTTTAATATTCTTTCCAATGAGTTGTGATGATCTCATGATCCTGATCGTGGATTTGATAGATTAACTTAAGTCAACTTGGTCGATCACGTGTGTTGTTATCTTCATATTAAGAGAAATAATGTTATCTTGAATTTTTTTAGTTAAATTATTTTTTACTAGTTGTCTTTGAATATACTTAATTAACTAAATAATATCAAGTTAACTTTTACACGGGTGAATATTTTTTTATTAGAAAACATGTAACCACACCGATTTTTTTATATATTTGAAATGACCCGTAACATAATATAGGACAATAACCTAGTGACTTACTTAAGGAATTTATTAAAGCGAGTCACATCGAAAAAAATAATTAAATAATAAGTAACAATATTAGAAGTTTTGAATTTTTTTTTCTTTTTAAGAAATAGCTAATGACTATTTTATGTAGGCCCCAAAGAAGAAGAAAAGACACTCTTTTGTAAAGCTTTATACATACTAGATTACTGTCGGTAACTATATTCTGAGTTGGATTAATTTTTGAAAAGCAAAAGTTTTTAGGTGTTATTAATGTTTTTTCTACTTCAATCTTTTTTAAACAATATGAAGATTAATCTAATGTGACTCAATTAACTTGGTAGATCTAAAAATAATTTAGATAACTGATAAAAATATAGTTTAATTCAAAATAAATATTCAAGATATAATTTTTTATATAAATATTAAGACCACAACATATTTGATCTATTCAAGTTAACCTGATAATTCACATATCGAGTCATGAGATAATGATAATCTCAAAAAAAATTAAAACAAATTACGAAGTTTAATTTTCAATAAACCTAATGTTGAATGATGAAATTGAAAAAAAAATCAATTAATAAAAAGGACAAAAAAATATCTAGGGTCAACTTGAGTTAACATGTCAAACCCGTGACTCGAGTGATGAGACTAAAATATCCCAATAGAAAAAAATTGAAACAAATTATGAAATTCAATTTTCAATCAACCTAGTGTTAAAAGAAGATTTGATTAAAAAAACAACTTGAATCAACCCGCCAGACCCGTGATCTTAGTAATGAGACAGAGATAATCTCATGGAAAACAAACTAAAATAAACAAAGAAGCTTAATTCATAATCAACCTAATGTTGAAAGATGAAATTGAAAAGGATAATCAATTAGGAAAAAGAGAAAAAAAACTCGAGCCAATACAAATCATGAAGTCTGGTTCCCAATAAATCCATTGTTAAATGATGAATTTGAGGGGGGAAATCAAATAGAAAAAAGAAGAGAAAACTAAAGTCAACCCGTCAAACCCAAGATTTGCGTCATGAAATTGAGATAACCTTAATAAAAATAAATTAAAAAATATGAATATTAAATCCCAATAAATATAATATTTAAGGATGAAATTGAAATTGAAAAAAATAACAACAAAGGAATGAGAATAAATTATTTTTTCAATGAATGGTATTTTACGAGTAGAATTATAGTAAAACTTCCTTTTCTTTTAGTTTTTGATTAATAAAGAGTGTTTAAATTATTTATTCCATGATAAATATATTTTCAAACTAATTTACATATCAACTGAGATTAATTCCTCTTTAATACTCGATTAGATGGTCTAATTTGCAGTTTTGATATTGTATTCTTTACCTTTTATTTTAAGCAAAGGTTATTATTCTAAGGTGGGGTTTGTACATTACTTATGCTCCTGGGCTCTCTCTAAAAAACATGAAATAAAAAATATAATAAATTATTAAAATTGATGTAAAATTAATTTAACTACCATAATAAGATACAATAGTACATAATATTATATTGAATCAATTAATATAGTAAATTATTAAAATTGATAAATAGCAAAAGAAACATGCGCGCTCTAAACCACCCATAAACAAACATATATATATTATACAGGTCGTGGCTCTTTTTAAATAAAAATTATTTACTATAGTATTATTTCAACGGACTTCAATATATTTAAAAGGATATATGTTAATTTCCTCAAATGTTATATTTGGCATGGAATAATCTACAATGCTTTGATTTTTTTTTTTATTTTTTTTGCTTTGCCTATATTTCTTTTTTAAATTACACTTTACATCTTATATGCAAATTGCCTGTCCAAGAATTTAGCCCAGATCATTAATGAGAATAAATCATCCTATATATATATATACATCAAACAAATGATCAAAAAAAGAAAAGAAATGGAAACATGACTAAATGATTTCTCACTAGCCAGAAAAAAGAAAGAATTTTCTTCTCCCTCGCAGCACCTCTCTCTTTTCTTTCTCTCAGGACCGTAAATCCCTCTCTTTAAATGAAAAATAGGGTTTTCCTTGCGTGCACATCATTCCTACACCAAGCAAATGAACAAGAAAATGCTTTAGCTCGATCTTATTATAAAGTATCACTTGAATTATGTGCCTCCTCCTGCTTCAATGACGACATCGATCTAAGATGTTCCTCATCTCTCCCTTCTCTCTCGCCTTTGCTTAGAAATCCCAAATCCTTACGAACTGGAGACCGTGCTTTGCAGTTCGCTCACCTTCTGCATGCCTGTGTGTTCATGGGCTGGTGTTAGAAGCAAACGTGTCACGTACAGACAATGATAGAGTTCCAGACATCAGTCGTAGTCACTGTGAAGCTTTATTAATGGAGCTAGCTAAGGAGAGTTGCAAACAAATTAAGTTGTATGGCCACATTCAAAATAGTGCAGAAGTAGTTCTAGACGAGAGGGTACTGTGGAAATCAATTTGTTAGGATAACAATAATCCATGAAAATCTACTTGAGATAGAAGTAGTTTATACCAAATTATAAATAAATTTAACAATCAATCAGATGAGGTTTCAAGATATAATTTATATTATTCTCTAATACATTCTCTCAAGTGAAAATCTTTCAAATTTAAAACTTACATAGGTCCACGTTATACTGTGCTTAATTTTTATAAAATAAATAGAGGTGGTGAGATTCGAAGTCGTGAAAACTTGATCATCAAAGCTCTAATACTATATCAAAGAACCAATTCAACCTAAAAATTTAAATCATTAAGTAAGGTCTCAATATATAATTTATATTATTATCAAATAATTATTTTATAATATAGAAAATCATTGAAATATTTCAATAGTGAAAGGAACGATGTTCCTTAAACCACAAAGACAGTATGGCAAATATTATATATTTCTTCGCTTCTTTTCAAATAATAATCATAGTTGACCTTGAAATTTAGCCCTTTACCAAAGTATAATAACATTTTTTACTGGATCCTGTGACTTTATGGTGATTCAACCATGTTTTCTTCATCAACTTCGGTTGATTCATCATTAGTCTTAATGGGGCCTGGGAGACTATTAATTAATGCTGTCCCCAGGAGCAAAAGCACCATGAATGAGAAGTACTTGTTAGACCTTTCCATTGCATGCTTTTTAGATAATTTGGTGATAAAAAATAATTTTAATGGTGAAGCATATACGTACATTTACATGTATATATATATATATATATATATATATATGGCTCAGATTAAGGTTGTTAAAATCGCGTTTTGACTCGTAAAATCGTATGATTTTACGAGTCAAAACATGCATTACGGGTTGAATCGCTTGAAAAAATCAAAAATGGGTAAAATCGAGTTGAAATCGCAAAAATCGGATGAAATCGCGCAAAATCATAATTTCAGGATCGACCTTGCGATTTTGACAAAATGAGGCCCTGAAACAAAATCCCCCCCTCCTGGACAGCTGTCGGATGCTTATTGGATTATTCCTACACAGTCACGGACTCACGTGACTGTCTTCACTCTGCTTTTTCCAATTGAGGCGAAAAACTCTTTCACAAATCACAATTCACAAATACTCTTTCCAATTCCAACAGAACAAATCCCTAATCGGGCGGCGACAACGATCTATTCTCCATCCTCCACAAAAGCGGCTATTACCCCTCATTTTACACCCAAAAAAGAAAGAAAGAAAAAGACAGAGAGAGACTGGCAGAAAGAGAGGGGCTTGATGAATTTACCGAGATCGGAGGATTCGAGGACTGAAGGTTTAAGATGAGAGTGGAACCAGCAGAGAGAGAATTTGGAGCAGCGGGCTCCCATTGATTAGAGTAAAAACAAAAAACTCCAAGATGATCATACAGTGAAGAGACAATGTGAGGTGAAATAATCAAATGGTTAGGATGACACTGATCCTTGTTCTAAAAGTTGTTTGTATAGACAATAGAGGGCCTTTTTACTCTCCTTTCTGGTTTCAGCTTTCTGCCTCTTTTACCATCATTATCTTCAACAGCAGCCGGCGGCATCGTAAGTTAATTTTGCCTTCATCATCATCACCGGAGTCAAGGTTTCTTTATTTTTGCCCCTGTAATAGATTTGTATAAACTCCTGTTAAGTGTTAATTGTTAGCTAGTCCTGTAATTCATTTTGCCCGATCCTGTAAATTGTATATGTATAATGTTGAATTGAATGGAATTGATCGGGTGTGAAAATTGTTGAATTGAATGCCACAGTATATACTATATATGACTGAATTGTGCAAAATATTACTCGAAAAAAATTGGACTGAATTGATTGAATTGGGTTGAAAATTGGACTGAATTGGGGTGAAAATTGGATTGAAAAAATTATTGAATATTAATAGGGTGAAAATTGGACTGAAAATTGTTGAATTTGACTGAATTTAATGTCATTTCAGTATTATAGGACTGAATTAAATGGACAAATTGTTATGTATGAATTTTTATTTAAAGCATGAATTTTTTTAATGTATTTTAAAATTCCTTATGATTTTACGATTTTATGATCCATTTTTACGATCCGAGTTTTTAAATAACTTTCTGTGCCGTGTTAAAATCACGATTTTAACAACCTTGGCTTAGATGATAAAGGGGTGTAATGTCACGGTTATTTATGAGTTAATATTCAATTAATACCTCTTTTAAATGTCAGCTACAAACAATTGTTTGAAGGAAACAATTAGTGTGTGTATATATTATAGTATTATTTAAACTGTCTTCAAATATTTAAAAGGATGTTTTTAATTTCCTCAATTGTTGTATTTGGCAAGAGATAACTATTTTCTTTTTAACTATGAATAAAAAACTATTATAATGATAATAATTGTGTTTCTAGCATAAAGGTTAGTGGGTATATATATATATATATATATTTTTTTTTTTTTTTTGGATTATTTTATTATATTTAATTAAAAAGAACAACAACTTGATAAAAAAAATCAGACGAGGGATTGATTTTTTTTAAAAAAAATAATTTCTCACTTCTATTGGCTATAATCAATTCTTGCATGATCCATTTCTAGAGGGTATTTAGAAATATGATAATAGTTGTTTTTTAAAGTGTTTTTTTCTTGGAAAAGCATTAAAATAATATTTTTTTTGTTTTTAAAAAATTATTTTTGATATTAACACATCAAAAGAATATAAAAACACCAAAAACTATTAATTTTAAAAATACAAAAAATTATTATTTTAAAAATACAAAAACAAATGTTATTATAGTTTTTCTGTAAAAACAAAAAATTATTTTTTGATAATATAAAATGTTATTATAAAATAAATAAATGAATAAGATAATATAATTTTGCCTAAAAAATACATTTTTTTGTAAGAATTTAAATCATTAAGTTTTTTAGAATATCTTCGGACACACTTACTAGTTACTAATCTATTCTTGTATAATTTTATAGTTCTTTATTACTAACATTATTTTTATGGTCACCGACAATAAATTAAAACTTCATGATTGAAAAAAAGAGAGTATAAAACACGTTTTTTTGTTTTTCCATAAATATGATTAGACGTGATGGGTACATTAAAGGTTAGAGGAAAGTACTTTATGTTTAATAGCAGCTGATATAAAATTAATTTAACCATCATAATACATATTAAAATAATTAATTAATTCTAAGATGTAGTTAACCACTGAAGTCTTGGATTTATTTATTAAAAATCACTGATTCGAGTTTTATAAATCTTAAAATTACTGGAGACTTACATAATTATTAATTTTAAAACCTGTAAAACTAATTAAAATATATTCAAGTTGATCCGAATACTTATATTAATAAAAAAAATTAATAATAATTAATCAATGCAGTAAGTCATTAAAATCAATAAATAGCGAAAGGAATGATGAGTCCTGACCAACGAACACAGTCAAACAGATATTGTATAGGTCATATTTAATTTTAAAAGCATATTTGGAAACGCGGTTGCGGCTGTGTTTTCAAAAAAATTAAACTTTTTTGTTAAAATTTAATATGGTTTGTATGTTTAGATCGTTTTGATGTGCTGATGTCAAAAATAATTTTTAAAAAATAAAAAATATCATTGACATGTATTTTAACACGAAAAATTATTTGAAAAGCACTCACAAGCACACTGCCAAACACGCTCTAAATCTTGATCCTCAGCAACATATTTGACCAAAGTCTTATGATATTCTTTACCAGATTTCGTGATTTCAAGACATACTTACGTGCTTTATATATATATATATATATATATATATATATATATATATATATATATTAGCACAATGCAATTACAATCGAAAATAAATTATTGAGTTCGTCTCCGGTGTGCAACTGTAGCATTGGAGAAAGATATAAAAAAACGAGGAAAGCAGGCTCCACGCACACCTCTGATCTCAATGGATTTTTAAAAGAACTAATGTAGTTTCTTAAAAGTTTTGGGAAAATAATCTATGTTAAAAAAAAAATTAAAAAATAGTATAGTTTAAATACAATTCTATTTAAAATTATCATTTTTATATATAATTATTATTTGAAATAGTGGTCATGTTTCATAATATATTTTTACATACAACTACTATTTGAAATAGTAGTTGTTTAGTCATGTTTCAAGATTTTTTAAAATTAATTAATCTTAATAAAAATTAACTCAAAACTTTATAAAAATAAAATAACTAAAAGATGAGATTTAAACTCGATGATAAAAAAAAAAGAAATAAAATGATTCGGTAGGAGTTACAAATGAGGAAAGAAAAAAAAAAAAAAGAAATAATAGGTTGACGAGGATATACTAGGGTTTTATTTTTTACATGTCCAGTACTATTTGTAAAATTTTAATGAGATAATTTTAACTATACCTTGAAATAATATAAAGTAAGGTTGTAATTAATTATAAATTAACCCACGAACAAAATTTTTAACAAATTATGATTATGTTTAATAATTTTTAAGGTGTAATTAGAATTATCTAATTAAAATTTTTATAATGATACTAAATACGTAAAAGATAGAGAGTTTTAGTAAATCATTCTTATTTGATCATTGGATTTTAAATTTTATTTATGAATTATTAAATCTTACTATATTATATTTTATGCTATTTTCAAAATATTTGTATAACTTGTGT
>Ga0325402_1001253_pt1 | contig 20333 bp, 9 predicted proteins | sample PopdelMetagenome_22_FD_207212 | JGI IMG/M metagenome (GOLD analysis project Ga0325402, IMG submission 207212) | Populus deltoides microbial communities from Bellville, Georgia, United States - Xylem-PdKOR-R3 | ecosystem: Host-associated > Plants > Phyllosphere > Stem > Wood/Secondary xylem...
TAAAATCTACAAGAAACGGATATTGTGACCATGTACAAGATATAAGAAACTTGAGTGCTCGTGTTGAGAATAGTGGAGAGTTTGGGATGGGTGTTTGGCTGCAGTTTGGGAGGGGAGAGGTGGGATGAGAAAGAAGAAGAAGGAGAAACAGAGGAAGAGAGTGTCGGCGGATGGGGGTATATAATGGTTTTTTCCGACAGAATCACCGATGGACGTATTTCATCGGTGATTCCGTCGGTGATGCCGTCGGTGAAAGAGCCACGTCATCTCAGTTTGAATCCCTCGGTAATGCCCGTCGGTAAAATCACCTGACGTCACCATGCCGTTGCGTATTTCCAGACGAATTGCATACTCCATCGGTAAATACCGACGGACATATTCCGTCGGTATATACCGACGGTTTTTGAGACGGAATTATTTTCGTCGGTATACATTACCGATGGAAATATTCCGTCGGTAATTCCGTTGCTTTTCTCCGGTTTTCTGGTAGTGACTGGAGGCTTAAAGTATCTCTAATAGGAGAGCTAAATGAAGAGGCAAATTGTAAAAGTTGTACTTTTAGCTTTTGTGTCTGCATTTCTTCACTTCAACCGCTCAGACAAAAAAATAGCTATTTTAGCTATTTATCCTTTGAAGAGTCATTTCTACATTTCCCTGTAGAAATGACAAAAGAAAATGATTGTTGGCCAACGGCTATTTTTATAGCCGTTGGCCAACAATTTATTTTTTTTTCTTTAAAAGCAGAAGGAAAGAACTTATAAATTTTAAAATCTTGTATTGTGCCTTACCCTGCTCTCAAATTTAGAAAAACAAGAATCAATTATTCTCCGGTTAATTAATAACATCGGTTGTGTTAATTAGCTGAAATTAAAAGGTATGCTTGTTTAAAAGTTTTTTCTATTTTCTCTTTTATATCTCTTGATTTTTTAGACTTTTTGTTGTTAATTTGATATTTGTGATAATTTTTATTTCTGTATTATTTTATGTTTTCGATATGGGTTAAGGAAAACAATTTTTATTTATGTTGTTATCTTTGACAAAATTGAGAGGAAGTAATAATGGTAGTTGATATTGATAAAAATATAGAGTGACATATTTAAAATTTATTTTTGATTTTCTGTTTTAATTTGAGGTCAATTATATTTTGTCTTATTAAAAATACAATTAAACCAGTATATCAATCTTCTTTTAGTTCCAAAAAATGGTCAAATTATTATGTTAGAACAAGTAGGAGGCAATGCTTATTATTAATTCACATGTATGGAAACTACAAAATTGCTAGACATTGAATGTGAGTTTCTTTTACACTCTCTTATAAGGTTTTAGCTTGAGTTTTTTTTTTTTTTTTATAAATGTAGATGAATTTAAATTTTCCAAGCTCTTTTACCAACTTTCTTATGAGTGAGTCAGAAAATATTCTCTTCCAACCAAGTGATTCTAATTAATTAATTGATGACTTAACATGCTCGAATTTAAATGTCCATACGACAAAAAAATCACAAAGAAGTAAAAACTTCTCACCAGAGAAAGATTGTTTACTTGTTTTTGCATGGCTAAATACAAGCAAGGATCCAATTATAGTAGTTGAACAACAAACAAAACAGTTTTGGGCTCGAGTACATGCTTACTTTGTAGAGAATGGAGGAAACTTGAATAATCGTTCTCAAATAAGCATCTCAAGTAGATGGCAAGAAATAAATAGAGAAGTTAGTAAATTTGTTGGATTTGTTACTCAAATTAAAAATCGTTAGCAAAGTGGAATGATCGAAGAATCAAGGGTAATTTTAATATTCATTTTCATGTTAAATTGTTAAACATATATTTTAACATTATTTAATTTCTCTAATTTTTTACCAGATTAATGATGTTCGACAAATGTATGCTTCTTGTGTTGGCAAACGATTTTAACTAGAACATTGTTGGGTTATCTTTAAAAAAAAAACCCAAATGGCAATTTGAGCGTGCAAGTCAACATCAAAGGTCAAACAAGAAACAAAAAGTCATGTCAATACAAGTCTGACTTCATCGGCTCCATCTACCCCTGATTCTGTTAGTTTAGGAGAAGACAGTGAACCGTTGATTTATCAAAATAGACCAATTGTTCAAAAGGCTGCAAAGAAACGACTTTAACGTAAATAAAGAAAAGACAAAGTTGAGGAGGTAACTGTAACAAATCTCTTACAACAATTCAAGGATACTCTAGTTGAAATTGAGAATCAGAAGAAACAAGACAGAAAAATTATGTTAGAGAAACAAGCTATGATGATTCAACAAAGTCAAGAGAAACAAGAATTAGACATGATTGAGAAAGAAGAACAAATTATGAAAATGGATATTTCTAATTTGGACCCAATTTCTGCAGTGTATTTTCAAAATAGAAAGTTAGAAATTATGCAAAAGAGGGGTTTTAATTTTCAATTAACTAGATTTATTTGTTGTTTAATGTAATGTATTTTTAATTAAATATGTAGTAATTTCTTGGTTATTTTAAATATATTGTTATAAAAGTGGTATCAATTCATAATACTTTTTTGAAGTTTTTCTAAAACTTAACAACAATAAGTAGGATTAATTAACTTAAAAGATAACAACTATAATGAAAAAAAAACATAAAAAACTTGAAACTAATGATGACATAAGAAGTTCAAATCTAATGATTATATCCGTTGCCATATTGTTTCCACAAATGTTTAATCAAATCTTCTTGTAGTTGAGAGCTAGTTGCTCTATCCCTGATTCGATTATGAGTTTGAAGAAAATCATGTAGTTCTGGTATTTCACCATGTGACACTGATATAAAGGAATTGACTTCACGTTCATGGTCAAATCCAAGGTTCATTGCTCCTTCATCCTCAATAATCATATTATGCATTATTATGTAAGCTTTCATAATATTTGCAAGCGTTTCTTCATCCCAGTATGTATCGAACAGGTTCATGTAAAATTGCAAAACGAGATTGGAGCACCCCAAATGCCCGCTCCACATCCTTTCTTGCAGACTCTTGCTTACTTGTAAAATGTTTTCTCTTTGCTCCTAATGGCCTTGGGATTGTCTTAACAAAGGTTGACTAATTAGGATAAATCTCATCTGCTATGTAGTATCCCATTGTATATTCATGCCCATTAATTGTATAATTGACAGGAGTAGTTCTACCTTCAGCAAGTGCAGCGAAGATAGGTGATCGATCAATAACATTAATATCATTTAATGATCTAGGCATTCCAAAAAAGGCATGCCATATCCAAAGATCTTGTGAAGCCACCGCCTCTAGAATTATAGTTGGTTCACGACAATAACCAGTATACATCTCATGCCATGCAATTGGGTATTTCTTTCATTTCCAATGCATACAGTCAATACTCCCAAACATCCCTGGAAATCCACGTTGCTCTCCAATTGATAATAATCGACAAATATCGACCTCGTTTGGTGCCCTTAGATACCAATCACCAAAAACTTCTATGATTTCTTTGACGAAAGCTCTAAGACTTTATATCGCAGTGGCTTCTCCAATTCGAAGATATTCATCGGTAAGATCTGCATGAATACCATATGCAAGTATTATGTGAGCTGCAGTTACCTTTTAAAGGCAAGATAAACCAAGAATACCAAGAGCATCTGTCCTTTGTATGAAATATGGATTATGAGCTTCCACTACATTTGCGATCCGAAGAAAAAGACGACGACTCATCCTAAATCTTCTTCGAAATTGACTTTCAGTGAATTTAGGATTTTCATCAAAATAATCATTATATAACCTTAACTCACATTCCTTTCTATTATGATTGACAATATTGTGACCAAGAATAGAGCCACGATACCCTGTTCTCCGCCCTTGATTATTCGATTCTTCTTCAGCAACCACAACAGTAGCAACTTGAAAAGCGAACACAGGAGTGTCATCATCAAAATTAAAAGTATCATAAAAATTAAAATTAGAATGATTCATGATGAATTTTAATGAAATATAATAAAGATTGGAGATAAGAAAATGATGAGAAAAAATGTTAAGGTATATGTGAATATTTATAGATGGATTATTTTTTTAAATTTTGAAATCTTAGAATGTTTGCGGTTATTTTTTCAAAATTTGAAATTTTAAAATTTAAAATGTTGGCGGTCATTTTTTCAAAGCTTGAATTTTTTTTTTAAAAAAATTTGGAGATCAAAATTTCAAATGTTGGCGGTTTTTTTCAAAGTTTGAATTTGAATTTACTTTTAAAAAATTAAATTTTTAACAGTAACATATAAAACTAAAAATTAAAAATATTCATATAAATAAATTTTAAATTATATCTTTTAACTTTCATATTACTTCATTAATTTTATATTACTTTTATAAATTATTCATAGTAATTATATAGTTAATAACATCATAATTATATTATATATAAAATATCTAAATTAGTTATATAATTATATTAAAATTAATTTAACATGAAATATATTAAAATATAATTGGCTTTTCTAAATAGCTTTTTACCATTGGAATGCACATAATCAAAAAAGCTATATTTACACTATTCAAAAAGCCATTTTATCCATTTGGCTCTTTAATATAGTATTTCCCATTGGAGATGCTCTTACATGGTCGTTAACTTCAGGGCTCATGAGATTAGTCGATGTGCGCGCAAGCTGGCCCGGAAACCAACGTTATTAAAAAATAAAAAAACTCAAAAGAAATTAATTATAATTTATAGAAGCCCGCCTTAACATCATAAAACAAGATGCTATGGGGTACGAAGATTAAAAAAAACAAAAAAGGTGATAAGAAAAGTTGGGCAACAAGGAGTGTAAAATGAAAAACAAGGATATTAAAAGTATGCTAGAATGATCAGAAGTGATCCTAAATTTTTTAAGCTCTTTAAACAGTTTTTGAGCGGATGAATCCTTTCTTTTATATCTTTGAACAATAACCTGCATATATATTCTATTTATTATTATCCATGATGCTAGAGTTAATTTTAAACCCTCGAGGCAAGCATATATTTGACAAACTCTATGCATGTATATTTTTCCTAAGCCAATAATAACTTCAAATCACCTAAAGAAATATATCAACCCCGTTTTTCAGAGATAAAATTCCATCATGTAAACCCCAAAGAGAGGTTTGTCACTAACCCTTTTTACATAAAATGTGTAGACTACCACTCTCTTGAAAATGTCTTAGGGAGGTCGCAAGTCATTTAAAACAAAAAAAACAAAATGTTTTTAAACTTACATAGAGATATATATATATATATATATATATATATATATATATATATATATATATATATAGTTTCTTTAACAACATGAATGTCAATCCAAGTTTAGAATTATGTGGAGGAATTCATTTAAAGCAGGGAGTTTATGGTAAAATTGAGACATCACCATGAAAGGAGTTTCATCACAACCAATTAAGGAAGAAGAACCGATAAGATCGGTGGTTGGGTGGAAATTGTCACTCTCCAAGCAGCAGTAGATGGTGTCGAGTCCCTAAAAAACAATAAACTAGAAGGCGAGATCGCAAACTGGAAGGCGAGATCTTTAGACGATAATGATTTTTGTTATAAATTGTTACTTTTGTTATACATTTTTCTTCTAAATGATTTTTATGATTAGCATTAATTATCTTAATTATTATATATTTTTTTTTAAATCACATTGTAAAAAAGTTGAGGTTGGTCTCAAAAATAAAAGATACATCGATTCCTTAAAAAAGTATATTTTCTTAAAAAAAAAGAAAAATAAACTTCAATATTAACGCGTAGGATTTCTACTGTATATGAATACATTGTGGACCAAGAGATAAATCACTGTGGACTTACTGTATATGTATGCATAGTGAACTTCCTGTACAAGTATGCATTGTGAACTAAGAGACAATTAACTATGGACTTGCAAAGTTGCTTTGCTATATATTAAAACAAATGGAAAAACATTATATAAACACTGTAGATTTACTGTAGATACAGACACATTGCACTGTGGACGACACTGTAACCATATAGTATTTGCACTGTGGACGACATTGTAACATCCTAGAAGGCATTTCTTTCCTGTGTTTTTAATCAAGAATTGCGGCTGGGGGCATTACCTTCTCTAGCAAAAGCCGCTGGGTCTGGCTTTGGTTGCCGGACCCAACGCTGTTGGGTCTAGTTGACAAGTCAAACCTAAAACATTTCCAAAACGTGCCGATAGTGTTGGATCATGTCTCTCAGCAAGACCCAACAGAGTGTTTGAGTGTGGCGCTACAATGTCGTTCATAGACAAACACTCTGTGTCCACAGTCAAATACTCTGTTAAGTCTGGCTAGGAGGCAGGGCCTAACTCTATCGACACCTTTTGGAAATGTTTTGGGTCTAGATTGTAAACCAGACCCAATAGCGTTGGGCCCGGCTACCAAAGCCGGACCCAACGACTTATAGTAGAGAAAGCCACTCCCCTAACCGCAATTCTCAACTAAAAACATAGGAGCGTTGGGTCCTGCTGACACTAGGACCCGGTGTTGGGTCCTGCTCAACCTATTAGAGTTAGGTTCTGCCCCAAGCAGGACCTAAGAGTTGGGGGCGTTGCTTTCTCTACCAAAAGCTGTTGGGTCTAGTTTGGCAGCCGAACCCAAAACACTTTCAAAAAGTGCCAAAGCGTTGGGTCCTGCCTCCTAGCAAGACCCAATAAAGTTAATTTGTTTAATTTTTAATTTTTTTGATTTACTTTAAATTCATATTTTTTTTATTTTTGTATTATTTTTTAAATATATATATATATATATATATTGAGATTATGTCTAGCTGCGAAGCGAGACCCATGAAATTTGAAAATTTAAATTTTTTTTCTTTACTTCAAATAATTTTATAACAAATATATTGACATTGTATTTAGCTGCGAAGCGAGACTCATGAAATTTGAAATTTGAAAATTTTAAATTTTTTTATTTACTTTAAATAATTTTTTTAAAATATATATATGTATTGACATTGCGTCTGGCTGCGAAGCAAAACTCAGGAAATTTTACAATTTTAAATTTTTTCTTTTACTTCAAATTAATATTTTGATGTGATTATATAAAAAATAGATTTTAAAAAATAAAAAATATCATCTTAATATATTTTAAAAGAAAACTATTTTAAGATAATTCTAATTTTAATTTTTTTTCCTCTTGAAATTTGTTTTACAGGACCCAAACTCTTGAAATTTGTTCTGCATGATCCAAAATAGCTTTGATTTCTGCTGGTGCAATACCCAATTAGGTGTTGGGTCTTACCAGGTGCATGACCTAAAATAACTCTGGATTCTACTGATGCAGACCTAAAATTACTTTGGATCCTGACGTGTGCAGGACCCAATATAACATTGGGATCTGCCGGTGCTGAACCCAATTGGGTGTTGGGTCCTACCGGTGCAGGAAGGTTTGCAAACTTTGAAAGCTATCTAGGGGTGTGAGCAGTGTCCTAGGGCCCGGTCGAAAACCACGGCTCAAGTAGAATGAAAAGAAAAGATCAGAATCGTTCACAGGAAAAAAGAAGACCGAAAATGCCTCCTCCCCAAGTAGGGCTATTCAAAGCAATCCATCGAAGGACATCGGCATAGGAAGATTGTAAAAAAAAAAAAAAACAATTGATTTCCTTTGGTGGACGGATTCAATCCCCTATTCCTCTCTATGCCTCTGCACATCGTGTGTCTATATATATATTCTTCTCTTTTCCTCTTCTTTACTATAGTATAACACCACCATTGAATATTAATGAAAAACCATTGATCAATAACGATGACTGGCTTCCAAACTCAACAGTCATATCTAATTAAATTTCTTTGTTGTTGTTTTTTATGATTTAAATTTATTTTTCAAAATAAATTGATAAGTTTTTTTTATATTATACAAAAATTAGGTGATGATAATTTTTTTTCCCGTTTCAGGTTAGATTAAATTTTCTAATTAAATCATATTTAATTTTGCGTTTCAAAAATTCTTTGAAAAAAATTTGATAATTTTTAAGTTTTTTTCTTTGCTTCAAATTAATATTTTTGTTATGTGTTTGTATTATTTAAAAAAAACACGTTGAGATTGTGTTTGGCTGTGATGACAGACCCAAGAAATTTTAAAATTTTTAATTTTTTTCTTTACTTCAAAATAATATTTTCTTCATGCTTTTGTATTATTTTTTAAATATTTTTTTATAAAAAAACATATTGTAAAATTGTGTCTGGTTGAGAGTCGAGATTCAACATATTGTATTTTTTTTCTTAAATGTTGGCATTGTGTTTGGTTACAATGTCAAACCCAAGAAATTTTAAAATTAAAATTTCTTCCTTTGTTTCAAAATAATTTTTTTTTCATGGTTTTCTATTTTTTAAAAAATATTGAGATTTTGTTTGGTTGAGTAAATAATTCTCTAATATTGTCATATTAAAGTTGATGAAGCTCTCAATAAATTTTTTCACATTATATACTTTATAAATTTTTGTATTATATAAGAGATTTTACTTTGGGTGAACACGATACAAAGACAAACCCATGAAATACCCAAATGGAAGTTAGGGGCTACGCCCCTGATGTCCACCAGTTTTTGGCCAAATTCCATCATTTCGGCCTCAAAATAGTCATTTTTTTCATTTTTGGAAAGTTTTGTTTTAGCTATAACTCTTGATTTCAGAGTCCGAATTGACTTTCATCAATTCCTGTTTTCTCAGGATTTATAGGCCTTTCATATTCTGCATTTATCTTAAATTTACCATTTATGGTAAATTTAATGTTTTAGGTCGTTTCCTTATCCGTCATGGGTTAGGTTAGGGTTTTGCTTTATATACCATTATAAGGCCTCTAACCGTGGCAGCTATTGATTTTTGAATAAACAAACCTTGAGTTTTCTGAGAGTTTCTCTCGTTATAAATCATTTACGGAATATTGATGTGATCATATTTATTTATCTTTTTCTGCTGCGTCAGTCTTGCCGATACCAAACCCAAATGGGTGTTGGGTCCTGCCGGGTGCAGGACCCAAATTAGTAATAATAATAATAACCTCTCACACACCAAACTGCGGCTATATATATATATATATTACATGTTTGTTTTTTATGGACTTGAGTAACTGTACAGTGGCCTGTTTTGATTCAGAGAGATTAGACATACATGAAGAATCTGTGGAGCACTGAATTCTTATGGTGATTTTTTAGCGTAGTATTCCTTATGTTAGTAAAATAATTAAATTATTTATAAAAATTAATTTAAAAATAACTTAATCGAACGGGTTTTAAAATTTATTGGACAATTTTAGTTAAAAGAAATTTAAAAATCATTTGCTGATTATAAAAAAAAGCTAATTAAGTCAAATTCTGTAAAAAAATAATTTAAATCAAGCTTATTCAATTTTAACAAATAAAAAATCAAATTCAACCGATCTATTTAATTCTTTTTTATTTATAAGGGTATAATATGCATGTGCTGTACCTTTTTCGTGTTTTTTTCCTTTTTTTTTGGTTTTATATTTTTTTTTCAAGATTGTCTTTTTTTATTCTTTTTTGTTTTATGTTTTTTTTAAAATTATTTTTGTTGATTTTTTTTAAATATTGAACTGGTTGAAAATTTAATTCTGTAGTTTTTTTCTTTAAAACATTATGGATTACTATAATATTTCCCTACATGGTTTTTTTTTTATGATTTTTTTTTCAAAATGGTCTTTATTGATTTTATTTTTTTCATATTGAGCTGGTTGGGAATTTTGCTTCATATTTTTAAAAAAAAAATACTGTGGATTATTACAATGTTTCCCAACATGATTTTTGTTTTACTACAGTGTTTCCTCACATGTGTTTTTTCAAAATTATCTTTGTTGATTTTTTTTTTAATATTGAGCTGGTTGAGAATTTAGCTTTAACTTTCTCCACATGTTTTTTTTTATTTTTCTTTTTTGCCTTTTTTTTTCAAAAATTTTCTTCTTTTTCTTTGTTTTTTCTTTTTTTATGTTTTTTTTCAGAATTGTTTTTGTTGATTTTATTTTTTTTAATATGGAATTGGTTTAGAATTTAGTTTTGTAGTTTTTTTTCTTTAAAACACTGTAAATTACTATAGCATTTCCCCACAATGTTTTTTTTTATGATTTGTTTTTGTTTTTTTTCTAGAATTGTCTGGTTTATTTTTTTCATATTGCGCTGATTGAGAATTTAGCTTTGTAGTTTTTTTCTTTAAAACACTGCGGATTACTACAGTATTCCCCTACATGATTTTTTTTTGTTATGATTTTTTTCAAAATTATCTTTATTAATTTTATTATTTATCTTCTTTTTTTATATAAATTTTCTTCTTCTTTTTTTTCAAAATGGTCTTTGTCATGGATTACTACAACGTTTTCCAACAAGGCTTTTTTTTCAATTTTTATGAATTTTTTTTTCAAAATGGTCTTTATCGATTTTTTTTCATATCGAGCTGGTTGAGAATTTTGCTTCGTAGTTTTTTTCTTTAAAACACTGTGAATTATTACAATGTTTTCCCACGTGGTTTTTTTTATGATTTTTTCTAAAATTTTCTATGTTCATTTTATTTTTTAAACATTAAGCTGGTTAAAAATTTAATTTTGTAAATTTTTTCTTAAAAACATCATGAATTACAATAGTTTTTTTCATAATTTTTTTTATCTAGTATATATTAAAAGCCAACAAATCCTCTTTAGGTGCGGCCTATTCCTTTCTAGAAAATTATTATCCTAGAAATCTTTAACCAGTCCTTTCTATCCAAAATATATGACCAAATACGAGAACTGCTTTCTTTTTTACTTTTGAATATTGAAGATGTCAGCATTAGATTTAAGAGGAAAGAAATAAAAGGTGACAAAAGTTCAAATTACTTTAGCAAACCGTAAGTGAGGGGTTCTTGCAATCTTAAATTTTCAAAGTTCTCCGTACAAGTTATGCGGCCATGTGTGAGCAAAACCCGTGTATCATGTTCTTGCATTGATTCGAAAGATTACATTATACTCAAAACATTCATGGTGGTGATGATATGGGACTACCACCTCACTTCACTGTTCATCCAACAAATATAAAGCAGAATACAGAGTAATTTGTTCGTGGTTTTTACAAGCTGCTAAAAGAAGGGACGACTTGCACAGACCTGGAATTAGAAGAGAAACTGTAGCAGTAAAAGAAACTGATGCTGCTTCGTCCTTTCTTCTCCTCTTCTTGTCACTAACTTATTTTGTTCCCCTGTCTTTTTTCCTTTCTTCTCACGAGTTTCTTCTCTCCAGTGTTTTCTCCAGTTTTCTTTTCTTTCTTTGTGTGCTGTTGGATTCCCTTTTTATAGGTGCATATTAATCCTTCTATAAAAGAATATAAATCCCAGCCCTTGTTAGGATTATATATTGGAAATTTGTTTATACGTTGACCATCAATCCTTCGTTTCTTGATTTATGAAGAGAAAATCAGAGATTGAAATTTGAATCTCGAATCAAAATGGAAGGCTAAGCTGCTGGTCTTGCAGGGAGACTGATTGAGGGGGTATGTTTGACATCAAACATGTAGCTGATTCTGAGAATGAAAGCCTGATTTCTTGTATAATGGTTGTAGCCAACATATAAGAGAACATGCTCTTTGCTTGATTCATAGAGATAGGATCAGATTTTAAAAGCTAAATCTTACATCGAAATGAAAAGGATGGTTGTTGATCATGGAGGGAGGCTGATTGAGTGGGCATGTTTGACTCAGAATCTGTGGTGAATCTTGGAAGTTCAACTCTGATTTCTTGCACCAAGATTGTAGCTAACATGTTAGAAAACACGTTTCTTTCATTTTTATGCCACCAATAGATTCAATTTGGACCAACATCAAGCCCTTAATTGGTGTGAAAAATAGTCATTTCTACCTTTTGGCTCAGAAGTCAAACTCTAATTTCTTACACCAAGATTGTAGCTAACATGTTAGAAAACACGTTTCTTTCATTTTTATGCCACCAGTAGATTCAATTTGGACCAATATCAAGCCTTTAATTGGCGTAAAAAGTAACCGTTTTTATCTTTTTGCCCAAAAGTCTACAAAGATCATGAACAAAACAGCGTTGTTTCCTTCAAAACTTCAACAACATGTTCTTCTCTAATTTAAGTAAAACTCACCATTTCACTGAGTGAAATGACATCGTTTTTTTCCTAGCAGAATTAGGTTTCATCTCTGATTTAATTTCTCCAAACTCCATCATAGTCCCTCCATTTCAGTGCATTTTGATCCTTGGTTCTTGGTCTTTTAATTTCTTATTTTTGGTCAATTTCCATCTTTTTTCCTAATTTCTTTCAATTCAGCCCTTGACGGAAATTAAATCTGCCTCTAAATTCTTCGCTTTACTTATTTTGATCCTTGGTCCTCCAATTCTTCATTTTTAAATCAACTTTAAATTTCAAATTTTTCTTTCAATCAAGCCCTTAATTAATATTATAACTAGGCTAATTATTCCAGATTCATCCTTAAACCCTAATTTCTTTCAATTTTAGCCAAATGAAACAAATTCAAGCCCATTTCTCTTTAAAGATTTTCAAACTTCATTTTTATTGATGGTATTCAAATATTGGTTCAATTGCAACCCCAGTTACACCTATTTTTGTATTTTTTTTATATTTTCAAGATTTCTTGCACATAAAAATTAAATAAAAATGAAGAAATAGATAAATTTATTGAAAAGATATTATTTTTAGATTTTTTATTATATATATATAGCTTAGTGGTGTGAAGAAATTAAGATGAAAGTAGTAGATTTTAATTGTCAATAGGGAAGTTAAACCTCGAAAGAAATATCTATATTTCTATCAAATGAGCTATCTAATTTCTATTGTATATTATTGTTGGACCACTCTTGCAAAATTCTCCCCACTTGAATCTTGAAAAACTTGTGCATAAAGATATCTTCCTTCTCGAGAGACTCTTACAAATGTTGTTTTTTACTTTTGACTCTCAGAAAACTCCAACAACTTTTCTAAAAAAAAAAAAAACAAATTTGAATCCTAAACAAGTCTTTTGAAATTTCAAAATTCCACAATGAAGTTAGTTGGTGCCTTCGATTTGACTTGATAAGGTTGGTGATTTTAGATTTGACTTGGTTTTAATTTTAAATTGAGATTGGTTTTCTTTGATTTGACCTTGGTCACCTCTAATTTAACCTAATTTTAATTTCAAGTTGAGGTTTGTTGTTTTTTATTTGACCTGATGAAGTTGGTCAATTGATTGTAATTTCAAGATAAGGATCGATGGTCATCTCATCTAATTTTAAGTCGAGGTTAGTCTGATTCAATCTGCCCCATTTGATTTTTTTTTTATTTTTAGAGTCGGTTACTTCTCGACTCGACAGTTTCTCAAAGTTTTTTTTTTTTTTTAATTTTAGTCCAACTCACAAAGAGTCCTTATAATGAAGGTGATTTTGTTTTGCTTGAGAGATGATCATTTCTCCGCGAAGAAGAATGTATTATGAAAACATAAAATGCTGGACGAATAAGGCACAGCATGTCGTCCATGGTGAAGCTGAGCTTACTACAAGCCCATGGTGAGGCTGAACTTATTGCAAGCATAAAAGGTTCAAAATGAAAGTAGAGGAATCGGAATGACATTTTAATTCTAATACTATTTTTGGAATAATAATAAAGAATCAAAAAAATTAGGAAAAATTAATTTAAACCTCCTAAGGTTTAAGTAATATTTTTCCTTCTATATTTTTTTAAAAATTATATTTTACATACTACTATTTATATAATTAATAACACTCAATTAACAAAAATTTTCTGAATTATTATATGATTTCCATATAATTGATTTATTATTCAAAGTGCCCTTATCATTTATGTATCTTCTTTTTCCTCTCACAGGTTTTTTTTTTTTTGTCCTTTTAATAAAGATCCAAGTCTTATTTGAACCTGAATTCCTAAAAACAATTTCAAATAGAATTTCATAAAGAATGAAATTAGTTTTATTTGCAAGAATATTTACCCCAATTGCCTTTATAAGTGGAAGAAGAAAATAAAAAAAAAATCCAAATTAGCTCAGAAAATAAAAAAACACGATAGAGAATAGGACATAATATTTTTTTTTAAAAGTAGAATATTACATTATAAAACACCAAGATTTGGCGGTGAAAGCATAGAAAAGTTTGCTTACAGCTCGAGTTTAGTAGATCTATCAAATAAAATTATCAACAAAATCAAAAAACCAAAATAGCATCCAAAAGAAGCAGATTTGATGCCACACCAAATTGAATTGCCAAGCAAACTTCCACCTTGTTCCAGGTTTGAATTAAAACAAATTCTTTCCATATTTCCTCTTTTTAACTGAAACACAATTTGATATCACTTGTTGGGCTAGCCATGGCCTCTCAAGAAATCATTCTTTAGCACCTTAACAAGCCACACTAAAACAGAGAAACTAGAACTGCCAATCTATAGGAAACAAGACTGATTACTCAAACACAAGAATGACCACTATAACAGCACCAATACCTTTTAACAGATCCATTAGCACGAGGCAATAAACACAGAAACCTGCTGAAAATCCTTGAAGGAAAAGGCTGGAAAATTACTTAGTAGGATGAGCATGAACTGCCTGTACCATAAATCTTATCAAAATAGCACACTAAATTAGACTCTAGAGGCTAGAAAACTGTTTAAACAGGAACTTTCTAAATTTCAGGAAACAATTGCAACATCAGATTCTGCTTTAAAGAATTTGCACACAGGATATAATTCAACCTTAATCCCATATTTCTTTTATACATATATTATCAATCTATGATTCAACAAAGAATGTCAAGTGAGTATAAAAGGCATCATAAGAGTACCAATAGAACCAGCTATCAGCCGCTTCTTCTTCCCCACCACCAAACCTAGCCATTTTCTCCACCATCAAAACCACCATCTAAAGCTGTGACAAAACTGAGACTAACACAACCCAACTATCAAATCTAGGATAGCATATAGCTATGCCTTCATTTTCACCACCATAACAGCAAAATCAACAAACTCAAACCATTAGTAACCCTTTACAATAACCACCATTCTTCAACCATCAATAGCCACTTTCCAAACCTCCACCAAATACGAACTAGTCCATCTCCTCGCCACCAACAAGATGTGCACACAAAACCACAATGCCTAATTTTATTTATAGCCTATTTAATTAGGGATTTACTTTTTCTTTTCTAGGCTCCCTTTTTTTTTATAGAAATTTGTTTATTATTTATGGTTTTATTTATTTATTGATGGGTTCATTTTGTTGTGATTGTGTTTAATAAAACACGGATTTGTATGCTAATAGATAATTATAGTGTTTGATTTTAATTTATTTCCTATTTCTAGTACGAAATTGACGATAAATTTAATTACAACGTGGAGATTTTATGTAAATTTTGATAGATTTTGAGAGAGGGGGGGGGGGAGATGAGATTTTAATTGAAGAGAGAAAAAAGAAAAATTATATTTTGGAGATATAGGTTGTGAATATATAGGGGCATTTTTATCTTTTAATCAAAAATAAATTTTTAAATGTAAGAAGGAAAGTGTTATCAGGTTAAAATAAAATATTGATTAAAGATTAAAAATTAATCACAAAAATATTGATGGCAATACAGATAATAAAAATAATTGTTGTAATACTAGTGAAGGTAGTCGAGAAGGAGAAGTAGACTGTGAGATAGTGATAATATTATAATAATAATGTTAATATATTTTAAAAGTTATGTCAACATTATAGCTGGTGGTGGGGAAATGATGGTAGAAATATGTACCATAACAACAATAATAATATTATTATTATTAAAAAAATAATATTTTAACTATCATGGTGATGGAAGTCTCATGGTTGAGGGGGTGATAATGATAAATATAATAAATAAATAAAAATATATCATTTTAGAAAAATAAACTAATTCATATTCCTTGTTTTTATTCTTGTCTTCTCTCGTGAGAAAAAACTATGTGTAATTTTCTTGACCACTTTTCATTTTCACTTAATTTTTTTCAACTAATTCATATTCCTTATTTTTATTCTTATCTTCCCTCGTGAGAAAAGAAAACTATGTTTAATTTTCTTGTTCTTTTCATTTTCATTTTCATTTTCACTTCACTTTTTTCAACCTGTACAACCTCATAATTGGAGTGAAAAAGAAAAAACAAGATGTTAATTATTAAGGTAGATACTAAAAATAGGAAAATATTTTAAAAAAAATTAATTTTTTTATTTAGAATTAAAATTTTTTTAAAAAATTTACATTCATTTTTATATACTAATACAAAAAATAATTTTTTAAAAATAAAAAATTATAACGGCAGATTCAGTCTCTCTTATCCCTAAAAAAATAAAAAGAAAAGCTGATTTGCGGATATGAGATCATTTCAGTACGTACGAAAGAAGCAAAAGAGTTGATAAATAGCATGCTAGGCACTAAAATATTCGTTGGGCGGCTGATTCTGACGTACCCCTTTGACATTGCAGTTAATATTATAAGTTTTCCGTAAAATCTACTGCTGCTTCTGTTACAAGCATGTACATACCTTCCTTCTGGGTTCGAATGTTGATGTCCCAAGCGTGTGATTCTATTTTTCTTTCTTTCTTTTATGCCCAGCTATTGCTCTATCTCTATCTTAATCAAGGTGAAATTCTTGATCACCAACCAAGAAATGATCACCAGAATTCTGAAACTGTTGGTTCTGTAGTGTAAGTTACACGGGAGGTCTGTTTTTCAAAGCCAATGACTAGACCAGCACATAAAACTTTAATTAAAGATTTAAAAAAAAAAAAAAGCTTCAGTGTTTCTAAATAAGGATGGCCCATAACCTAATAGCTTAGGCTATTTGACCATCACTGTATTCAAGATCCTTACTGTTGCAAGCATATGATATGCAGGTTCCTCTCACAATTAGTTTGGAGGAACCTTTCTATACAGAACCTTTATAAAAGTTCGAAAAGTTTGCAGCAGAACGCTTTCTATACAGAAGCCTTCAGTTCAATAATTAAAAAGCTAGCTAGCATCTGGCTCATGGAGTTACTTCTATGTGTATTCAATAGTGCTGGTAAAGAATCAAGAGATAAAGAATGCTTTCATGTGGCCTCCAAGTGGTAAGATTTGAGACGAAAAGCAATGCCTGGAAAGGACCTTCAAACTAGCTAGGAATCTCAACGGGAACATGATTTTTTAAAGTATTTGAATGAAATAAAATGAAAGCTGGAGCACTTTAAGTAAAGTGATGGAGGCCTTGACAAAGTTTCTCTTTATAAGTCACTATAAAAACAATTTATTATTGTCCCTATATTTTATTTTTATTTACAAATTTCCTTATTTAATTTTTTTTGTTCCTTGTATTCTATATATAAGATGCAGCAAAGCAAGAGCAATATAAAACTCAGCAGATTCTCCTGCCAGCTTTCAAATCCTTTAATTCCGTCTCAGCAGATCATGAACTACTGGAAGGCTTTCCAATAAAATATATGTGTAGAGCACACAGGGCGTACATAGATAAATCCTAGCAAATGATTAGGACATGCATGCACACAAGTCAACAGAGAAGCCTTAAAATACACAAATCCACCTCTTTCTTGATGTTCAAATTCTATTATCCTCCAAAACTTTAGCGTTCAGTGGATTAAAGCACAAGTTTCCCAGTGGATTAGAATCCCATCAATGTAGTGGGATTAGGTTAGGTTAGCTGTTAATTAACAGATCACGCGTGTCCTTTTATATATTTCTTAACATTTTCCAATCATCCTCCCTTTCTTTTTTTTGTGTTAAATTAGCTAGCTTTTGTTTGTTATGTAAATGACAACATGGCTATACAAAGTGATCATCGTGCAACATCTGAAGGAATCCTAGAGAATGTTTGGGCAAGCTACATTGGAGAACATAGAGGAGACAAAGTAACAAGCAATGACGAACAAGAAGAGAGTAAATCGCAGGAATTGCCTAGTCTTGATAGTAGAGATGGGTCAATGGAGGTTCTAGAAAGGCTACCAAGTCTAGGTAGATGGATATCGATGGGTACTGAGTCCTGGGAGGGACTTCTTGATGGAATCATTCCTGAAATTAACTATAAAGAACTTACTTCCAATGATAGAGCAGAAAACAAAGGCCCCAGCAGCCTAAGCTTCAAAGAGAATACTGTGAAAACAGAGAAAGTGACCACCAGACACTACCGGGGAGTAAGGAGGCGGCCTTGGGGCAAGTATGCAGCAGAGATAAGGGACTCTTCGAGAAAAGGAGCTCGAGTTTGGCTTGGAACTTTTAAAACAGCTGAAGAAGCAGCTTTGGCTTATGATAAGGCTGCTTTGAGAATTAGAGGCCCCAAGACATTCCTCAACTTCCCACTTGAAACAGTAGCCAAGGCAACGGGCATTGACTGCTCCAAAAATGACTACAGTGTTTCATCTACCACAACTTCACAAGGGTATGACACGTCTTGCACAATTCTGGGAAGCCTTGACAAAGTTTCAGTGATGCCTAGAAGAAGGGTATCAAGAGATTGGGAAGTGAACGATGATTTGATAATTACGGAACAACCTGGACTTCAGAGAATGGCTTGCGTAGAAGAATTGTCTGTGGATGATTTCGACGTGGTAGAATTTCAGGACCTGGGGAGTGACTACCTGGACAGTTTGTTTTCCTCTTTCTAGATGTATAACATAGCCATTTCTTTTGTTTTTTTCAATCTCGTCATAATTCTTAGATATGGGATATGTGGTATCGCATTCTTTCCCTCTTAAGTGTGTAATTAATGTCCCCGTTATTCCACAACCATAGTCTTGGATTGAGCCCCAGAAAGTGTAGGAATATTTAGAGGCGGCTCCTACGGGTAACTCAAGAGGTAGCTCTCATCCTGTACAAAGGTAGAGCATTTTGTTCCGTAAGGGACATGGTTCCCACACATGGTTAGGCTCAGCTTTAATATCATTTATAATGCACCCAAACTCGAGGGAGAGGTTTGGTGCTTAAATGAATAGCTTCTATGTCAACAAGTATAGCACTAATAATGCCTCTTATCCTCATAACCCATAAAATATATTCCTTGTTGAACATATTTATCCATACCTTTTATCTACGCAATCTCCCAATAATCTTTAGATGTGAGATATAGGACATGACATTCTACCTTTTTAAGTTTGTCATGTCCCCATCGCACTACAATCATAGTCCATGATCGAGCCTTGAACACTGTAGGATTCTAGAGGTGGCTCCTATGGGTTCAAGAGGTGTCTTCCACTCTGTACAAAGATGTAGCACTTTGTCTCGCATAGGTCTTAGTTGCCACAGTCAACTAGGGATGGCTTTGATACCATTTATAATGCCCTATACCTGAGGAAGGAGCTTGATGCACAAATTAACAGCTTGTTGCTTATAGGTTTATTAGTCATACGTTTTATCTTTTTTAATCTTCCTATAATGTGTGTGCCATGGGACATTTCGATAAACTTTGGACTTGGAAATGGATAAGAGTAAACTAAGAAAAGATAAAAATGAGTCACAGGAGGGAAAGCTGTTTTACCTGGAACACTGCTGGAGCAGGAACTGGTACATAGTGGTGGCACATGTGCTGGACGCGCTGGCATGTTTGCCGCATGTGGGATGGCGGTGAATGTACTTCATACGCGGGCACCAAACCTGCAAACAAATGCTAGAAATTTAAGCTTTCAATCCCTTTCCACTGGTTACCACTAACAGTGATTCACACTTTTCCTAATATGAGAGGTTTAATAAGCCCTTTTTCTACTTCCATTTCAAACAAGTTTTTTTATGTGTTAGGTTTTTACTACTATCGTTGGTGATGTGGTTCAGGTCTGTTTGGTGTTGCACAATGACTTGGTGGTGTGATTCAGGTGTAGGTCGGTTCAAGAAAGGTTCAATGATTTGGGTTGTGTTGAGTGTTTTAACAGCGTGAGGGTTTGGAAAATGGCAGTGAAAAGGATGAACAGTGGATGATTAGTGATGGTGGTGGTCACTTGATGAGAGAAGGGAAAATATATTTGATTTGTAGATCTTTCAGATTAGCGTGCTTTGTTTTGGTTGGAGGATATGACGGTCAGTAATGGATTGACTAGAAAAAAAGAGAAAACAAAGAGAGAATGATGGCTGCCGGACTTTGGCAAGGTGAAACTTTTCTCTTTTATTGTTATATATATATATATATATATATATATATATATATAGAGCTTTGTATTTATTTATATTTGTTTTTATCCTCTCCTTTCTTATATCTTATTTTCAATTACTTGGGGAGAGGGTTATAATTTTAAGGTCATTTTATTCCCTCTTTTTTTTTAATTTTTTATTTTACTCACCAATCTTTCCGTTTCATTTCATTTTTATTATTTTTATTATTATTATTGCTTTTTTTTTTAAT
>Ga0325402_1001256_pt1 | contig 20319 bp, 14 predicted proteins | sample PopdelMetagenome_22_FD_207212 | JGI IMG/M metagenome (GOLD analysis project Ga0325402, IMG submission 207212) | Populus deltoides microbial communities from Bellville, Georgia, United States - Xylem-PdKOR-R3 | ecosystem: Host-associated > Plants > Phyllosphere > Stem > Wood/Secondary xylem...
TATATATATATATATATATATATATGGCTGGTGATTAGCGGATGATGGTGTCATTAAGACTCTTGGTGTGTACCCTCATCCTTTCTGCTTATAGTTTAGTCCATTTGCTGCTTCAATGGCTACTATCAGTTGCTTTGGAACCTGATATCACTAGTCTCATTATGTTACAGACAAGCTCAGGATGATCAATCCTTGAGAATCCACATCCAACCAGAAATAAACCGAATTTCGAGCATAAATGACTCGAACTCGCTGGAATGCTTTGGCACCTCCTTCAATCCTAGTTTGGGAAACAGAAACACTATCACCATTAGTTTTCACCGAGGAAGACAGCACCCCCATTCTCTCCTGCTGTGCTGATGATGGGGCATGAGAGATAGTCCAAAGGATTTGCCTCCCTCCTGCCGCAAGCAATTAGAATGGTTATCACCAGACCTATAAGGATCAGTTTTTCTTTTAGGACTGAAAAATACATGAAGAGAGAAGTCACCATATGTGTACCTAGCCGCAGAGACAGCTGTTTCAGTGGTGGGGAAAACTCCAGGCTCTGATAAATCTTTGGCAGATCGTTCTGTGGCGAACGAGGGCGGTGTTATACTGCAAACTCAAAAGCAATTTGTGACACAGATTACTCAAAATTATGCCAGAAATGTCAAGGGTGTAAATCTATCATGAAATCATCACGCCGTTGTTTTCCACTCAGTATAAAAAAGAAATCACACGCCTTAGAGGATAAATAAGCAATGCGAAAGTTAAATAAATTTATGAAGTTCACCAGCATAACTCACACTAATTCCCCTCACTAATTCCCCTCTCTAACTCACACTAATTTTTCCTCTCTAACTTGAACGAAAATAATAATATCTAAGTTATTAAACCCAACTCGAATTATATATAATTCAAGTAGTGGGTTAACATAAATCAATACCAAGTGATATGACTTCAGGAGTTTTTTCAAAAAACAAATTAAAATGATGTGAATCTTTTTTAAATTAAATTGAGTTTTGATTGATTAAATAAGTTGGATTACACCAGGTCAAATCCTATCCGATTTAATTTAAAATTCAATCTAAACTCTTAATTTACCTTAAGCCGGGTTTAATAACACATTGACGTAACTTTAGACAAGTTAAGGTATGTTATCTACATAATCAGATTAAATTCTCAATTTTTATTTATCAGGATCACGATCCAACCTATTAATTTTAAATGGGCCTACAAAAGCTCTGACTTTGCCATAAAAAATAAAACCTCATAGGCTTATCAGCAGTTTTACATCCTATTTTATAAAAGACACTCCATCATAATTAATTAAAATAATATTTGAGATTGTGATAATAATTATTTTTTAAAATATTTTTTATTTAAAAATATATTTAAATAATTTTTATTTTTTATTTTTAAAAATTAATATTTGATATTAGATATTAAAACGATCTAAAAACATAATTTTTTAAAAAAAATTATTATTATTTAAGAAAAACTGTATTACCGTACAAACAAATCCAAAAACATAATTTTTTTAAAAAAATTATTATTATTTTAAAAAAATTATATCACCATAAAAACAAATAATTTCTAAGAGTGACAGTGAACAACAGAAAAAAACCATGGCAGAAACTAAAAATACCTTTAACGGAAACTGTGCTTCGATTCACAACGTTTTCATCCTTGACCAATGCTTGACAGAGTAGACGACGGGTCAGAACAGAGCTACCAGTACTGCATTTCTCGAAGGATAGTTTTGGAAATGCTCAAAGATCGTGGCTAATATGCTGTGTATGTTTGATAATGCAGTGAATATAATTTTATAAAAATATTTTTCAATTAATAAAATATTTCTTAAAGAAATTTTCAATAATTTTGTTAAGAAATTTGCGTGGCCAGACATTTTAAAGAATGATGCTAAATTTGGTGTTACATAGGCAGCTGCTGGCTCCTCTTGTATCTTTTGGGTTAAAGGCATCGTTTGTTTCCTGCCGTTGTCTATTCTCCGGTCGTCGAAGCTGACTCCAATCATCCGACTCTGTTCTCATAGTCAGATGCTTCCTCTGTTTTATCCTGGCATTAAAATTGTACAGCTGACCCTCAAATCTTATTGATGATATGTCTTTGGTCATTTTCATGAATGGTGCTTGGTGTTGTCCTCTAGTGTTTGCAGTATCGTAATTTGCTGGAGTTTTTCTAGTATTTGAATTGTGGGTGATTGAGCTGCAGAATTAGAGGGAATTGAATCCGTGCTTTGGGTTATCATGTCATATCATCATTCATAAACAATTAATCGAATGGGTTTCTACATGAAATACTTTTAGTTTCTTAATCAATAATTGAAGTTTTTAATTGGAAGTCAAATTATTATCAGAGAATAATATAATTAAACTAATTTTTGGTTAATTGATTGCTAGCAAAAGTGTAAATTTTTTTTTTTAGTTTAACGTGGGTGTTCGAGCCAGCTTGCGTGCACCTCAATTAATCTCAAAGACCCTGAAGTTAACGACCATGTAAGCCTCTAGTGGCTATCATATGAGCAATCACATGACTCGAACCTGAGACCACAGAAAAAGCAAACCTCTTAGTCCCAAACTCTTATCACTGGACCACCACCTAGATGGTCGTAAATTTCCATGGCTTGAAAATGAAGCTTATCTTCCACTTAATTTTATCAAATAATATAATTTTGAAATAAATTATTTATAGAGTAGTTTTGAGTGATATAAATCAAATAGGAATTAAATCATGTTAAAACATTTAATTTTGTTGTCCCTTTATAGTACTAACAACAATATTATGTATCGTGTTTATAAATTCCAAACCACTCATTTGAAACTAAAGCTTTGTATGTTTTTTATAAAATAAAATAAATCCTAAACTTCATTTGGACTAAAATGTTTTTATAGAAAATATGAGGATTAAAAAACATTCATGAACATATATGAAAAGCTATTTTTGTCTCTATGGGCTTGGTATGATGTATTCAGGTATGGATATGGGTCTGGGCTTAGGATGATAGATATGGGTCCAGTAGGAGCATGATAGTTTTTTAATGGTAAGGAATGAGTTATGCCTACCAGGCTGGTTACTCAGTCCATTCACCTCTCTACTTGAGGCTTGTATAGTTTATTGAAAACAAATAAACTTACATCGTTTCTTTTAGAATTCATTTCTTTATAAAGCATGACTATGTAACCAAATTTGCATTATCTATATAAAATAAAAGCAACAATATATTTTCACAAATTCTACCATATTCCTCGACCAAAATATTTATTTATTTTTCTATACATATTATAATTAGTTACAAATATAACACCCAATTTAATAAAATCATATGAGCAAAATTCCATGACTTTCCATGGACAAAACCCAATTTAATATATATATATATATATATATATATATATATATATTCATCTAAATGTATTTATCTGAATGCTATATTATCTTATAATTTAACTGGGTCCAAAGATAAATGATAAATATATTTTTCTTACCATTATAATAAAAATAGAATTTTTGTACATTTTTATCTATTCATGAACTTGAACAGAGAAAGAAAGAATACATCTTAATTGGGAAAGAATCAGTAGAGAAAGAAAGAATCGGCTTGAAACAAATAAAAAGAAAATGGAAGATGAAATATAAATCATGTAAGAATTAAGTCCCCTCGAAAACTTGCTTAAGAGTAAGAAAGAGGTAGATTCTATAGGAATTTAATTGATATATGTTTCTTGCGTGTTGTTTCAAATTGCATAAGTATAAGGAAAATACATTTATACATATTATATTATAATGAATATATTTTTTTGTGCAAAATTGTCATTATTTTTTCAAATCAAACACGATTTGAGTATTCAGCATAAAAAGAATTTGGATTATTGAGTCATTTAATTAATTAGTGGATTACCACTTAATCATTTTATTAAAATAATGTTTTTTTTATTAAAAAAATTATTAATATTAATTTAATTAAGTTTGTATAAGGTTTTATCGGATCAAATAACTCATTAAAAATTCAACCCAATAAATAAGATTTTATCTTATCAATATTTTTTTTTAATTTTAATTTTAAACTTAATTAAGGTCATGATCCGGAGGATGTGCTTTTTTTTTCTATATCAAAAAATTACATTTCTTACACACGAGTTTTATATATATATATATATATATATATATATATATATATATATAATTTAAAATGTTATTATAATAAAACAAATTACAAATAATCTAATAATCAATTGATTAAAGTTGTGACACCTCATAGTACGTAGACGACCATATAATACTATAAGATATTTAACAATATTTCTTTTTATGAAGAGTGATGTGTTGCTTGTCTATGTAATTTTTCTTTTAAACTGGGTTTAATACCAATATCAACGTGTAACTTTATATGTAGGGGCATGTCAGAGGCGGAGTTGGACCAAATTCTCAATCTTTATTTATAGAGGTGGACCAAATTCTAAATGGGCCTACAAAACCTCTACTCGGTCATAAAAACTAAAACCTCAGATTCCCATCAGTGATAGGTTCTATTTTGTAAAAGACATTTCAACAGTATTAAAATAATATTTAGTAACGTTAAATCTGTTATTTTTTAAAATATTTTTTATTTAAATTAATATTTTTTAATTTGCAAAATTTATATTTAATATTATTATATTTAATTAATATAAAAAATATAAAAATATATTTTTAAAAAAATCTTGGTGTCAAAGTGACAGTGAATAAGAAAAGTAGATCATGGCAGAAACCACGGATACCTTTAACAGCAATAGCGCTTCAGTTCATGGCATTTTCAGCCGCGACCAATGCCTGACAGAGTTGGTAGTCGACAGATCAGCACAGAGCTACAGGTACTACAATTCTCGAATGACAGTTTTGGAAAAGCTCAAAGACCATAGCTATAATGTGGCTGACACAGACCAGACCTCACTCGCTCACTCAATGATAGCCTCCGCTTCTGTGTTTCTCTCCGCCCCAATCCGTATAAGAAGGTATGCTCATTTCGATTATTTTGTTGAATATTTTAATCACGTTTATGATATGGATTCTTATAATAAAATTTTAATTTAATTTGTTTATTTTCATGGGGGGTTTTAATGTAGAGAACATAGGAAGTGTAAAGGTGGCAACTTTTTTGCTTTATTTTATACTGTATTTAAAGCTAGTGTGTTTGAGGTTTTATGGCAGCCCATCAACAGTATTCTTAGTAGGATCTTATCATTTATGGTAGCAGCCTGTTGGGCCTCCCTTTTCATTATTTTGAGCGTAGTTGCCACCCACCTTTCTGTGGCTCCATGTTCCTCCTCCAAAATATTCATATAGGTATCTTAAATGGTGTAGCCTGAGCTTTACCGGTTATGCTTTTTAATATATTTTTAAGTAAAATATATTTTTAAAAAATATTAAAAAAACAAACATTACTATACTGTCAAACAGATAATCCTTGCATGTTCCTACTCCAAACCTGCTTTTGTGCCACTGCAGTGTTCTTTGGATTTACTTGGAATTGCTTCAATTGACATGAGAAACCCACAGCCCAAGCCTTCAGAAGCAAGTGAACATAACCATAGTTCATAACAAGGAAGCATCCGCGTATTGGAATCACAATTCAGAAGCAAGTGAAAGTGGCCAATGTCACTCACGAGAGCAGGCACTTAATCATTTAGCTCTGTTTATCTAAAGTTGTGCAAGTTCTCTGCATTGATGATTCCAATGAATTTGTACAGATCTTGTTTTCCTTCTATTTGTTCTTGAATAAACTTATTGCACTTGTTGAACAATCTTTGTCTCTCTCTCCTAGTTAAATCTAGCAAAATTTATCATGTATGTTGTGCCACTCATTTATACTTGGATGTGTGTGTTTAGCTCTCCTTTTCGGATTTTACCTTTTCAATTTCTTTTGTGCTTTTGTATTCAAGAGTCGAAGTTCAAGCAGGCAATTTACATAAATCAATGTAAAGTTGATCAGGAAATAGTTTACGGCAAATTTAAAAGAGATGGAAAGCTATGTAAGGTTGTGGCGGCCTTCATCTCCCTGGGTGAGAGTATAGGAAACAATACAGGTGTGATGCCAGTATTACTGGGTTTTTTTTTTTGTTTTGCTGAGAAAACTACAAATCCTAAATTCAAAGAGGAATAAAACATAAACTTGCAATGTAGTTAAGTTTAACAACGAGTTAGCATAAATAAGCAGCGCAACATACGAAATTTTGCTAGATTTAGCCACTAGAGAGAGAGATGTTTCAACAAGTGTGGAAGACAAATGTAAAGGAAAACAAGATTTGCACCCAAAGAAGGTGATTATGCACAAATTCACTGGAGTCAACAATGAAGAAAACTTGCATGGCCAGGGTAAAGCTACAAATGCCAACGCTGATGAAGAGTTACAAGAAATTGGTAGAGCAATAGTGAGGATTGTCTGATAATAGCAGCAGATAAATAACTGTAGCTGAAGAAAAGAATGGTACGCGAGAGCAATTTCATAGAAATGAAACTGCTTGCATTGGACGTGAAACTGCTTGCCTACAATATTTGTGTTTTGATCTTCTAGCCTTTTGGTGTTCTATGGCTTTGTTGTTGCCTTTTAGTCTTTTGGTGTTCCACGGTGCTGCTGCTTTTTGGCTCTTGATTTAATAGAAATGCTGTCCCCCCATCCCTTGTATCGTTTGGGTTTTGGCATCGTTGGTTCCTGCCGTTGCCTGTTCTCCGGTAGTCGAAGCTGACAGCAATCCTCCGACTCTGTTCTCATAGTCAGATGCTTCCTCTGTTTTATCCTGGCATTAAAATTACAGCCTCCCCTCAAATATACTAAGTTGATTTTGCAAACTTTGTTCCAAGAGAGTAGAAATTTAAAGAAAAATGTACATTCTCATTCGTCACCTTCCTTGCAAATTCAATAAGAACCTCATAATTGGTTTATATATGGAATATTTTTTGTTATTCAATAAGTGAATCTTCGATCAGAAGAGAAATTATTTTTAGTGAACAATGTAAAGAAGAAACTAAATTTTGGTTAATTTACAATAAGTTTATATAGCTTGAAAGTGAAGCCCATCTTCTATTTAGTTTTCTTAAATATATAATTTTAAATTAAATTACTTTTAAAATAATTTTGAGTATATCTTACATGTTTAAACATTAACTTTGTTGGATGCATTCCAAACCAATAATTTGAAACTAAATGTTTGCATTTTTTTATTGTAAAAAAAATTTTGAAAAAAAAATTCTAACAAAAAAAATGTTTTCTTAGAAAAAATATATGGCTAAAAAACATTTTAAAAACTCATGCACTAAAATGAACATTACTGAAAAGCTATTTTTTTTCGACATGGACCGGTTATTACATAGGCAGGTATGTGTATGGGTTTAGAGTGATAGGTATGGGTCCAGTAGGAGCAAATTATATTTTAATGGTAAGATATGAGATGGGCTCATTCACCTCTTTACCGGTCTATTTTTCTTAATAAATATTTTTTTAAAAAGGATAAAATGGATTGTAATATTTGTAATGGATAATGACTGTTAAAAAAAATTAAACTCAAATTATAATTTAGAAAATTTTAGTATTTAAAATAAAATAATTCATAAGTGGTGATTAAATTAGTAACCCAATAAAAAATAACATGTCTGTTTCAACAACAAAATCATATATTATTATAAATATTATAACACAACTTAGTATACTGTTATTTTCACTCGCACTTTTCTTTTCAAGTACAAAATTATACTAAAAACTAATCAATAAGGTTTATAGTCGGTTGCTTCCATATTTATATAAATATTGAAGTATTTTTTTTTATTTTATTGCTATTTTTTTTCTTTTAATTTTCGTTTTTTTCTCTTCCATTTTTTTGCTTCCATATTTCTATAAATAGTGGACCTGAATAAGTATGAATTTTTTATATCAAAATCTAACTCGATCAGGTTCATGAACGACTCCAAACAATTTTGATATCAAGAACAAACCAACATCAAATTAGAACAAATTGTTCATAACCGAGAAAAGTAAAGCCCAGAACAAAGAAGAAAATATGAAAGAACGTTAATTCCCTGATGTGCTCCAGTTTCCGATATCTTCCATCAATGGTTTTCTTGTGTTTCACAAAAGAGGATACTATCTCGGGTAACATCCAAATTCCATCTATGGAATGATGCAGCCAAAACTTAGCAAATTCTCGTAATCGTTGTTCTCTGAAATCTGTAAAGAAGCTCGCAATAGCTATGGCCATGAACGGTGTAGGAGTTCTAAATCCTACAATCTCTCTCTCGATATCATTTTGATCCTCCATGGGTTCTCTCGATAAGGGGACTTTTCTTCAAGAATAATAGTTGGGCTATGGAGTATGGACAACAAGTTACAAAGATTGTTTAGTACGAGGCATGCATAGTACGATTGCCTTAAATTTGGCAAAACTTACCTGAGGCACAATACTCCATGAGTCGGATCACATCGGCCTCCTTACCTTTTTTCTCACTAATTAATTAAAGAGCATGTATTATACTAAACATATCCTATGTGAAATCTTTATTTGGTTTCATAATCAGCAGTTGAACATTTTATGTATCGGTAGGGCCATGAAGGCCCTCTTTCTTTTTTTAAAAAAAATTGTGGTTTAAAATTCAGAAAAAAACTATATTAAACGAGAAAAAACAATCCTAAATATGGATCGTGAAGAATCTAATTGTCTCTATTCATTAGGTTTCTGGTAAGTACATATTTTAATTCTTGGGTTTGGCGTTAAACTTGTTCTTAATTATAATCAGATCTTGTACGAACCGCTTTGCTTAGCCAACAAGATTTCCAAGAGACACATGTGAATAGCAAAGGGCATCATGTTATGATCTTTGTAACTTGGTGTCCATACTCCATAGCCCAACTATTATTCTTGAAGAAAAGTCCCATTATCGAGAGAACCCATGGAGGATCAAAATGATATCGAGAGAGAGAGAGAGAGAGAGAGAGAGAGAGAGAGATTGTAGGTGCATTGTTTTGAAGAAGTATACCTTCTTTACCTGGTTTTTACCCTTTTTTGTGCATGTAATTCGTATATACAAGCATTCAGATTGCTTTGATTTTTTTGTCAAGAAAGTATTATGTAAACTAGATTCATTATTTCTAATTTGTAAAAGAATATATGATATTATTTAAATACATTAAAAAATTAATTTCTTCATTTCTCTTAATTTTTAAGAAAATCTTTCTTCTCTTATAATTATAGTTATTGTTTTTTTTAAATCTAAAATCAATGTCATGGTTAAATAGAATGGTATGTTATCCTTATTTTTATTAAATCAAAGACAAAACCGAGTAAAATGGAGTCCACTCAGTCCAGAGCATAACAAGGACCGAGAGCGAGAAGGCTTTAGCGAGTTCTGTGTTCTGTATATTTCTCAAGTGGAGGACTAAAAGCCATCCACTTGATTAATGGTAAACACTTCAGGGCTTCAGGGCTCCTTTCCCGCTTTTTTCATCGCTGGATCCTTGATATCTTCAAGGGGTGCAAGCGCCCTGTTCGAGGATTGAGCATAAAAGACTAAAAAGAGTTAAATAAATACTAAAAGACATAGATTGAAGTTTTTATAATATTCATAGCAATGTTCATCAGCTCATTTATAATTCATAATTTATTTATCAATGAATGAAAAGTAATAAAAGCAAAGGAGAGAAGAAATAAAGTGAAGTCTTCTTCTGCATTATGAGCACATCACGTGAAAAGAAAGATTGGCATATATAATAAAAGTTATTCCAATCAAACCCACTTTTTCGACGATGGGATCTCTTGGCAAATAAAGCGAGGACAAACCGAGTAAAATGTGGGACCTAACTCCAATTTCCTGGAACACGCAACTCACGCATACGCTACCACTAATTTGAGATATTTTTTTTACTTGGGAGTTTACAGGCAAATAAAGTGATGGAAGAAGGTCTTCTTCTGCATCATCACATCACGTGAAAAGCTTGGCATTTAATGAAGTTTTTCCAATCAAACCCACTCTTTTCAAAGATGGAATTTCTAGTAAAATGGAGTCCAGAGCATAACAAGGGCCTAGAGAGAAAAAGGCTTTTGCGAGTTCTGTATATTTTTCTGTGGTGGTCGCAGCTATTATGTTGCCAACACTGGGTAGAGAGACTTCAACCACCGATCAAATTATTTTTAGTGACCTTTTGTGCTCTTTGTCACTTTCCTTCGCTCTTTCTCTCTTTGCACCATAAACACGGTTTTGCTGTCAAATTCACATATAACCAAACATCCTGTTTTTGTTATCTGCATTAAAAAAGCAAAAACTGCTAAAAAACAAACACATTTGATCGATGAACATGTTTTTAAGTTGTTTTCTTAACTATTTTTTAATTAAAAAAACATTAATCGATGAAGTTTAATAATTATATTTATAAAGAAGTTTTGGAATAAAATGATCCATCTACATGAAAAACAAGGTCATTTTTACAGGTGGAAGATAAAACCAACCAGACCTAATCCTATTGAACTGCATCTTGTTATTCAAAGCAAACAATCAGTATCTTTAATACTGATTAAGGATATTTTTATTTTCGCAATTCAACTGTAATTTCTAATATAATGATTTTTTTTTTTTATAACTTGCTCCACAATTCCTTTTGAGTTGAACAAATACTACGCAACATTCTAGTAACCCAATAGAAAATAACGTGTCTGTTTCAACAACAAAATCATATATTATTATAAATATTATAACACAGCTTAGTATACTGTTTTTTTCACTCGCATTTTTCTTTCAAAGTGATGGATGGATAAGGATAAGGATCAAAATAGATACTCATGTATCAAGTTTTACATTATCAAGATCCGAATCCAAAAGTGCTATTTAAATTTAACTCGAAAATGAATAAATATGAGTTTTTTTATACTCAAACCCGATCTGATCAGGTTACTCGAAATAATTTTGATATGGGAAGAAACCAACATCAAATTAGAACAAATTGGTCATAACCGAGAAAAGTAAAGCCCAGAACGAAGAAGAAAACATGAAAATACGTTAGATCCCTGATGTGCTCCAGTTTCCGGCTTCCATCAATGGTTTTCTTGTGTTTCACAAAAGAGGTTACGATCTTGGGTAACATCCAAATTCCATCTATGGAACTATGATGCAACCAAAACTCGGCAAATTCTCGTAACATGTCTTTCCTTGTTCTCTGAAATCTGTAAAGAAGCTAGCAATAGCTATGCCCATGAACGGTGTAGGAATTCTAAATCCCAGCATTGTTTTGAAGAAGTATACCTTCTTTACCTGTTCATAGTATCAGTGTCATAGAAGTTTTTGATGCCACCCGTTTGAAGCGGAGGAAAAAAAAATGCATACTGAGCTGGAGCTCTTGGAGGACATAGAGAACTTACTACGCTTTCATTCGAGTTTAACGCACGGCGAGAAACCTGAATTCTTTTACCGTGTTTTATAGTGTGGTTATAGTTGTTTTTCAAATAATTTTTTGTGCTGAAATACATGTCAATGATTTTTTTTATTTTTTAAAAATTATTTTTGACATCAACACATTAAAACGATCCAAAAAATACAAACCGCATTAAATTTTAGCAAAAAAAAAATTCAAAATTTGACGAAATGCAGTTACAAACACAATACCAAACAGACCCAAAGAATCTTGGACATTAATTATTCAAGCAATTGAAGTTGAGTTTGGGTTAGGTTTTGGATAGGGCATGGTAATATATATCTAACATGATCTGAAACTTAATTTTTTATCTTCAAGTTTTACATCAAATCCACTTGAATTAAAAAATTTCTTAATTATTTGAATAAGTTCAAGACAGTATCCATAGAATTCAAGTGAAATCGGCCCGAGGAGGATATACAAGTAGACTTCTAGTTTTCTCAAATATTTCAATTATAATGATTGGACAAGAGAGCAAAAGAACCATATTAATATTTTTTTCTTTTATGAAAATAAAACATATCTTTTCTCGCTAGCACGTATTCATCCCAACTTAAAGACACTTTTTTAATGACGTGATTATAAGATGAGGTCCCCACTTGTCAGGGCAGCTTTGGCACCTCCTTCAATCCTAGTTTGGGAAACAGAAGCACTCTATCACCATTAGTTTTCACCGAGGAAGACAGCACCCCCATTCCCTCCTCCTGTGCTGATGAGAGAGAGAGATACAAAGGATTTGCCCAACATTGAAGTATGCAACTGTCTATGGTTAGCCTTCCACTTTCGTGATGCAAGCAGCAACCAAGCCCTGCCTCACTGTCAGGTTTGCTATTTTGCAAGGAGACAAGAACTCCAGGGCACTGCATAAAGAAATGATTGGTTCACGAAGCCTGACTTCTTTGAATTTGAAAGATTAGAATCATTGGAAGAGAAAGAAGAAAAGGTGTAAATGACAGCGGAATGCTATTATACCATCTGCCAAGGTAATGCCAAGTCTACTTGCGAGGTCTTTGTGTCCTAATTGTTAAATATTAGATTGTTAGCGCCTACCAAGCAAAGAGGTTTGTTTATTTGAATATTAGGTTTAACGATTTACGAGGTTTGTTTACTAATTTAAAATTTAAAATTTAAATTTGATTTTTAAAAATTAATATTCAAATACTACAAATATCAGGATTATTAGAGATTTATATAATCATTAATTTTAAAATTTTAAAAAATTAATTAAAACATATGTAAATTGGTCCGAACATTATAATTAAAAAATTTTTAATTCAACTTGTATCTGATTAAACCCAACATAACTTTTTTTTTTATTTTAACGTGAGTATTCGGGCCAGCTTACACGCACCTCGACTAATCTCATGGGCCCTGAAGTTAACGACCATGTAAGCCTCCAGTGGCCATCATATAAGCAACCACATGGTTTGAACCTGAGACTACAGAGAAAGCAAACCTCTTAATCCCAAATAATTTGAAAAAATATATGTTTGGTTAAAACTGTTGTTGAAATTGAGGTTGAATAAAAAATAGTTCAACGTGTTTGGTTAAAAATGCTTTTGAAATTGAGGTTATAAAATAATTTTAAAAAATATATATTAATATTGCTGGTTTTTAATTTAAATATTATTATTATATCATGAAATAAATAATACTTTATATAAAATATTTTTTTATTATTCCAATGAATTATCTACAATTTCATCACGTCTGAAATACATCCAATAATTTTCTTGGTTTCTTTAAAACGCAACAACATAACTTGTAAAATATAATCAGGAACACATTAGAATTGTGATCAAATTCTGTAAATGCTATGTCATCAAGCAAATGAAACACGATTAAAAAATAAAAAATATTTTTTTATTTTACTAGGTCAAATCCGGTTCAATGTATTTTGCATGTTGGACCGGACCCGGTCCAGCCAGAACAGTGAAGCTATGCTCTCCTGTTTACTGTTCCACTGTCCAATAAATAATGTAGCATGCTTGAATTTCTTAGCCGCGCAAGAAAGAAGATCCATACATAATAAGTAATTTTTTTTTTTTTTTAATCAAACGTTTACGAGCTGTGATTTGCTTATTAAAAACAACCGTGTAAAAAAACACAATTGCCAAAACATCAACTGTAGCGGTCAATTCTGGTGTACTAAAAGCCATCCGCTTGATTAATGGTAAACACTTCAGGCTCCTTTCCCGCCCTTTTCCTCGCTGGATCCTTGATATCTTCACGGGGTGCGAGCCCCTTGTTCGAGGATTGAGCATAAAAGACTAAAAGAGTTCAAGAAATACTGAAAGACATAAAGTGAAGTTTTTATAATATTCATCAGCTCGTTTATAATTTATAATTTATAATTTATTTATCTACTTTTATCAATGAATGAAAAGTGATAAAAGAAAAGGAGAGAAGAAATAAAGTGAAGTCTTCTTCCGCATTATTAGTATTGTACAATTAGTCAACAAATAAAGTAAATAATTTATAATTTATTTAACTACTTTATCACGTGAAAAGAAAGATTGGCATGTAATAAAAATTATTCCAATCAAACTTATTTTTAGGATTCACTATAAATAAAAATTTACTTTTCAACAAAGAAATAGGGCTTAAAAGCTAACCCGTAAAAACATGTTAATATTACTTTTTATTAGCTCATGGTTGGCCCGTAAATTGTAATAGGTCCCATAGTCACAAACATGTGATTCACATGTAATTTATGTTTTATAATTTTTTTAAAATTATTTTTTTATATATTTTTATTTTAAAAATTTAAAATTTTAAAAATATTATTTTAATATATTTTTAAATAAAAAATATTTTAAAAAACAATAATATAAAACAACGTCAATGTTTTATAAATTTTTTACAATCGCTTTTACATTTTTTTAGATCACGTTGTTGCTACATGATTAATATTATCCGTTGTTGCTACATGATTAATGATTAAAGGTAATTGTCTTGCATTTATATTTAAAACTGCCATCAAGAATTAATTAATTGCGTCAATTCAATTCTTTCTATCGACATTGATACCAAACATGTTAATTCATGATATAATTAAGCAATTCAATACAAATTTACTAATATAATTTATTTCGGCTTAAACCTTTGAATATAGCCAAAGGCAGAGGCCATGCAAGTGAAATACCTTAATAATTTTTATGCTTTACAACCCTAGGAGCCACACAAAATATAATGCGTTTATACCTATTTATTTTTTAAAAAATATTTTTTTATTAAAAAATATTTTTTTAAAAATAAGTTGGTAAATATTTTTTAATATTTAATTATGTTATAGAAAATGAGTTGAAAAATAACTTATTAATATTTTAATTTTTTTCTTAGGTTTATTAAAAGATATATATCAATATTGAAGGAGGATGAAATTAAAAAAAATCATAAATTATTTTAAAATAAAATAAATAATAATTAAAAGAATGAGGACAAAATGTAATGGATAAAAAAATTTAATAAAAAAATAAAACAAAAATAAATAATAATAATAAAAAAATTAATATTAAAATAATATTAAACCAAGAATTAAATTAAAAAAAGAAAGCAAAACAAAATGTATAAAATATAATAATATAATTTATAATTTATTTATTTAATTTATCAATGAAAAGTGATAGAATGAAGAAGAGAAAAGAAATAAAGTGAAGTCTGCTGCTGCATTATCATATCACGTGAAAAGCTTCGCATTTTGTGAAGTTTTTCCATTCAAACCCTTTTTTTTAAAAGATGTAATTTCTAGGAAAATAAATCAAAGACAAACCGAGTAAAATTCCAAAAGAAGAGAAACATGGAGTAGCGTTTCAGTTCCGGCTTCTATATGTGTTTTAAAAATATTTAAAAAAAATTATTTTTTTTAAATTTTAAATTAATATATTTTTAATGCTTTTAAATATTTTAATTTATTAATATTAAAAATAATTTATTTTAATATATTTTTAAATAAAAAACAATAGACACCCGTGACCACTTGGAGGGTATTTAGGTTAGAGGTAGAAGTTGAGGTTTGAATGTAAAACTCACTGAAAAGCTATGAAAAACAAAAAATATTAACTTTTATAGTTGAATTTTATACATAATTAAATTATACCCGATCACAACCTCAATCTCAACCGTAAGCCCAAGAGCTAAACCAAACATACCCTTAAATGGACTCCTAAGCATAACAAGTTAAGAGTTAAAGAGGCGAGAGAGAAAAAGCTTTTGCCAGTTCTTTACACAAATTCTTTCCCCTTCTGTCACCTGAACAAAATCCCCTCTTCTTCTTCTTGTTTGTTTACTCTTCCTTCGTTACTCTGCAAAGAGGAGAAACCATGGCCGGGGCTTTAGTAGGAGGAGCTTTTCTTTCTTCTTTCCTTAATGTTTTGTTCGACAGGATGGCCTCTCCCCAGGTGGTTGCCTTCTTGAGAGGCCAAAAAGTCAACGATAGGCTGCTAACGAGGTTGGAGACAGCAATGACATCTCTCAGGGTGGTGCTTGACGATGCTGAGGAGAAGCAGATAACAAACAGAGCTGTGCGGGATTGGCTGGACCTGCTTAAAGACGCTGTCTATAAAGCCGACGACTTCTTGGATGAGATTGCTTATGAAGCTCTACGGCAGGAGTTGGAAGCTGAAGATCAAACCTTCACAGGTCAGACGCAGAGGCTTCTTTCTTTCATTAACCCACTTGAAATATTGGGCTCGAGAGAGATCGAAGAAAAATTAGACTTCCTCTTGCAGGATCTAGATCCCTTAGTTGAACGAATGGATGCCCTTGGTTTGATCAACCGCAATGTACAAAGACCATCATCGCCTAAAAGACCAACAACTTCTCTGGTGGATGAATCTAGTGTTTATGGTAGAGATGATGACATGGAAGCAATACTGAAGTTGCTTCAACCAGACAATGCCAGTGGAGAAAACCCAGTTGTGGTTCCCATATGGGGAATGGGCGGGGTTGGTAAAACCACGCTTGCTCAGCTTGTATACAATAGCAGCGAAGTACAAGAGTGGTTCGGTCTCAAAGCCTGGGTTTGTGTTTCAGAAGATTTTAGTGTTTTGAAGTTAACCAAGGCGATCCTCGAGGAGGTCGGTTCAAAGCCAGATTCTGAGAGTCTGAATATTCTCCAGACTAAGTTGAAGGAGAGATTGCAGGGAAAGAAATTCTTGCTTGTTTTAGATGACGTTTGGAATGAAGATTATGCTGAGTGGGTCAAGTTGCTTACCCCCCTGAAGTTCGGAGCACAAGGGAGTCAGATTCTTGTCACAACACGCAATGAAAGTGTAGCATCAGTCATGCAAACTGTTCCAACTCATCATCTAAAAGAATTGACGGAAGACAGCTGCTGGTCCTTGTTTGCCAAACATGCATTTCGTGGTGAAGATCCCGATGCTCATGCAGAGTTGCTAGAAATTGGTAGAGCAATAGCGAGAAAGTGTAAAGGCATTCCTCTAGCTGCAGTAACACTCGGAGGTCTGCTACGCACCCAAAGAGATGTCGAGGAGTGGGAGAAGATATTGAAAAGCAATCTATGGGATTTACCCAAAGGCAATATCCTCCCAGCCTTGAGATTAAGTTATCATTATCTCCTGCCACATCTGAAGCAGTGTTTTGCTTATTGTGCTATATTTCCGAAAGACTATTCATTTCAAAAGGATGAATTAGTGCTCCTGTGGATGGCAGAGGGCTTCTTAGTCGGCTCCGTAGATGATGAGATGGAAAAAGCAGGTGCTGAGTGCTTTGATGATCTCTTGTCAAGGTCGTTTTTCCAGCAATCAAGTGCCTCTCCCTCATCATTTGTGATGCACGATCTCATGCATGACTTGGCTACCCATGTGTCCGGTCAATTTTGCTTCGGCCCAAGTAATTCTTCCAAGGCGACTAGAAGGACTCGACATTTATCACTCGTAAAAGATACGGGAAGTGGTTTTTCAAGCATAAAATTAGAAAACATCCGTCAAGCCCAATGTCTACGCACATTCCAAACTTTTTCACGCTATTCTCTTCCCCAAGTTTATACTGAGATCTTTCATATGTTGTCAACACTTGGGAGCCTACGAGTGCTATCCTTGTCTTACTGTGCCGGTGCAGCTAAGATGCTTTGTTCAATTAGCAAGTTGAAGCATTTGCGGTATTTGGATCTGTCCTGGTCAGATTTAGTAACGTTGCCTGAAGAAGTGAGTACTCTTCTCAATTTGCAAACTTTGATCTTGAAAAAGTGCCGACAACTTGCTAGTCTACCTGATCTTGGAAATTTGAAGTATTTACGACATCTGAATCTTCAAGGAACAAGAATCCAAAGGTTGCCTGCATCTCTGGAAAGGCTAGTCAACTTGCGGTATCTTAACATCTCAGACACGCCTTTGAAAGAGATGCCACCACATATAGGTCAACTGACAAAGCTCCAAACGTTGACCGACTTTATGGTGGGAAGACAGAGTGAGGCTAGCATTAAAGAATTGGGAAAGCTACGACATCTACGGGGACAACTTCATATTGGGAACCTTCAAAATGTGGTGGATGCTCGGGATGCTGTCAAAGCAAATTTCAAAAGTAAAAGGCACCTTGATGAGCTGAGGTTTACATGGGGTGGTGACATTCATGACCTGCAACACGTAAAAAGCACACTTGAGAAATTAGAGCCAAATAGAAATGTGAAGGATCTTCAGATTGATGGTTATGGAGGTGTAAGGTTTCCGGAGTGGGTAGGAGAGTCCTCTTTCTCAAATATAGTGTTTTTGAGGCTCGTTCGTTGTAAAAACTGCACCTCCTTACCACCGCTCGGGCAATTAGCTTCTTTAGAGAATCTCTCAATTGAAGCATTGGATAAAGTTGTGACTGTGGGCTCTGAGTTCTATGGGAATTGTACTGCTATGAAGAAGCCATTTGAATCCCTCAAAACATTATTTTTTGAAAGGATGCCAGAGTGGCGCGAGTGGATTTCAGACGAAGGCAGCCGGGAAGCCTTCCCTCTTCTAGAGGTGCTTTCAATCAAAGAATGCCCCAACCTTGCAAAGGCCCTACCTAGTCACCACCTTCCACGTGTAACAAGACTCACAATTAGTGGGTGTGAGCAGCTCGCGACTCCACTTCCTAGGTTTCCGAGGTTGCACTCTCTGTCTGTTTCTGGATTCCACTCCCTAGAGTCCCTACCCGAGGAAATTGAGCAAATGGGTTGGTCACCCTCTGATTTAGGGGAAATTACAATCGAGGGCTGGGCTGCTCTCAAATGCGTCGCACTGGACTTGTTCCCCAAGTTAAATACTCTTTTTATCTATAACTGTCCAGATCTCGAATCACTATGTGCACATGAAAGACCTCTCAATGTTCTCACCTCTCTCCATTCTTTGGAAATCTGGGGGTGCCCTAAATTAGTTTCATTTCCCAAAGGAGGGTTACCTGCTCCAGTCTTGACACGACTTTCGTTAAACGATTGCTGGAACTTGAAGCAGTTGCCTGAGAGTATGCATTCCCTCCTCCCATCCCTTAAACATTTGGAAATAAATGGTTGTTTAGAAGTTGAGTTGTGTCCAGAAGGGGGTTTTCCCTCCAAATTACAATCACTTCGTATTTTCGATTGCAACAAACTCATTGCAGGCCGCATGCAATGGGGCTTGCAAACGCTCCCTTCTCTTTCACGCCTCGTCATTGGTGGGGACGAAAATGTTGAATCCTTCCCTGAAGAGATGCTTCTGCCCTCAAGTCTTACATCTATTAAAATCGATTCCCTAAAACACCTGAAATCTCTTGGGCTTCAACACCTCACCTCCCTTAAACGATTGGAAATATGTAACTGCCCTCTGCTTGAGTCGTTGCCCTCCTCCCTTTCTTCTCGTGTATTTTTCACTTGTCCCCCAATATGTATATTTCCCCCCCCCCAACATCAGCGGAGCAAAGAAGTAGTTAAAAGGAGGTTTTCTTTCAATCGTCCAACATATTGAGGGATTGCTACTAAATAGTTTATTTTGTTTTCAGTAATCAAAGGCAATTTCACTTAAAGTTTGGATGAATGAAATACAGATATTGTCCAAGAAAGTTGTATGTTTTTATTTGTTGTATGTTGAAATACAGATATTTTCTTCCTCTTGTCTCTCATTCATCTTCATATATAATAATCATTCTATTGCAATATCTTTTTTGCTATAATTAATGCTACTATCAAATGCGGCAAATAAACATCACATGCTTCAGATTTTGAACTGCCCGCGCCACCCTTAAAAGACAACGGGCCTAGCAGAGCTGAAAAGGATTAAAAAATATTTAAGTAATCTCCAACAGATTTTTCATTGTTGACGCGGCAAAATCAAAATTCAAAAAATAAATTAAATCATTAATTACATAAAATCTCCATTCTCTCCTTTTCTCCTTTTCCGCATCTTCAAAAATTCAAAATTTTTCCCCCACCTCTGTCTCTAATCTATCCCCTTCTCCAAAAATTCAAAATCCAAAAACTTTTGATTTATCTTTGATTAAAAAACTTTTCTTTCAGTTTACTTTCAACAGATGTGTGCGTTTAGCTCTCCTTTTCAGATTAAGGTGATTATGCACAAATTCACTGGAATCAACAACGCAGAAAACTTGCATAGATTTTGTTAATATTGGAAAAATTAAATTTCCTTTTCTAATAAAATGAAAATCTCTACTAAATATTATGCTATTTGAATTGTCACCTCACGACTACTTGCTGCACTGCACTCATGAATGCTGCACCTACCTGCCTAGGTTGGCCTACATACAATACCAAAGCTTCTCTCAACTAAATCAAGACATGATGACCAGCACTCACAACCATAAATGAACCCTTGGAAGCGAACTATTAGTTATTTGATCAACAAGGTCAAATTCAGTCAAGTTTTTAAGGAAATCCAGTGAAAGAGGAACCTAAAATTTTCTGT
>Ga0325402_1001257_pt1 | contig 20319 bp, 12 predicted proteins | sample PopdelMetagenome_22_FD_207212 | JGI IMG/M metagenome (GOLD analysis project Ga0325402, IMG submission 207212) | Populus deltoides microbial communities from Bellville, Georgia, United States - Xylem-PdKOR-R3 | ecosystem: Host-associated > Plants > Phyllosphere > Stem > Wood/Secondary xylem...
CTAATGATTTCTTAAGGCAATATTATAATCTTGCTGGGCACATATTGAAGAAATAATCATGGGATATGGACTTTGGAGGTATCTGCAAAGATAAAAGTTGCGTATATGTATATGTTAATTGTATCGAAAGTCACAAAATAAAGCTATAAATTGTTATATGGGTTTCCCCAAGCTAGTAAGGTATGTGAGGGCTCAAATAAGATGGGTTAGAATATTTTCCAATCCAATTTAACGACGCGTAACCAAAAAGTTAGCTGTTGATAGTTGTATAAAAATGGTCTGTGGCTCTGTGCTGGTTTTAGGGGGATCCATGACTGCAGGGTAAGCAAGCTCGACCATCTAAAATGAAGGCGCCTGGATTGTTGCTTCCATAATTTTTAATCCAAGTGAGGCTTTTGCGTGATCATGCATGTAGCTAAATGCCTCGTTGACTTTCTTGAAATGATACCTTACTTGCATAGGAATTGCTGATTTCATCACTATTGAATACTGATAAATGCAACCAATATTTCTGACACTTGAAATATTGATAATTGCTGAGAGGCATTCATGACTGTTGACGAAGTTGTTTATGATTCGAAATCCAAATATATATATATATATAATGTAAATATGATTCGAAATCCAAATAATGTAAAGATAAATATATAGAAAGAACAATCTTTCAATTCTTGAAGCAAGCAAGCCATGGATCATATATGTCCACGACACTAATTAATCCCCAGAGGCCAGAACATTACCTGTTTACAAGTAGTTTGAGCTCCTTCACAATAAACTGAAGCAAACACAACTTTAAGGTTTCAAAAGATTGAATTTGAAGAAATAAACTGCTTTACTTGGCCAGCTACGTATGTTTATTTCACAGAAGGAAGCAAAGATTCATGGAGTATAATGCCAACCTAAGGCGGTGTTTTTCTTATAAATATATGACTTTGCAACTCTATTTTTTCATCTCATATAATCCAATATTAGTTTTGCAGCACTTAGGGATCAACAAAAGATAGTACAAACTAAGATTTATGGCTAAAATGAAGTCATTTATTTTGGTAGCGGTTTTCGTTGTGTTAATTGCTACACAAGGCATGGTTGTTCAAGGCAGTAGCAATGGCAATGGGAGCGAAAACAATGGCAATAACAATGGAAATGGAAATAATGGAAATACCAATGGCAATGGGAACCACGGCAACAGCAATGGTAATAGCAACGACGGCAATGATAATGGAAATGGAAACAACGGCAACGGCAACGGCAAAAATGGAAATGGAAAGGGTAATAGTGGCAATGAAGACCACGATGAATTGACACCTCTTGGGAGTGGACAGGAACGAGCTCAATGCAAGGCGAAGGGGCATTGTAAAAACAAGATCGTAGTCTGTCCAGCTCAGTGCCCAGAGAAGAAGCCCAAGAAGAACAAGAAGCACAAGGCATGCTTTGTTGACTGCAGCAGCAAGTGTGAGGTGACTTGCAAGTGTAAGTACATATTACATATTTATTAGTTATAATTAAGCAACTATTTAATAATTTGACAGTAGTATCTCTAAATTCATTAATTAATGTGAATCCACTTGCAGATAGGAAACCTAATTGTAATGGATATGGCTCTCTCTGTTATGATCCTCGGTTTGTTGGTGGTGATGGTGTGATGTTCTATTTCCATGGAGCAAAGGGTGGTAACTTTGCCATTGTCTCTGATGATAACCTCCAAATTAATGCCCACTTCATTGGAAGTAGACCTCAAGGAAGGACTCGGGACTTCACCTGGGTACAAGCACTCTCAGTCATGTTTGATTCACACAATCTTATCATTGCTGCAAACAAGGTATCACACTGGGATGACAATGTCGATTCACTCAATGTGCGATGGGACGGGGAAGCAATTAACATTCCTACTGATGGAGAAGCTGAATGGAGGAGTGACAGCGAAGAAAGACAAGTTGTAGTGGAAAGAACTGATGACACCAACGCCATGAAAGTGACTGTTGCTGGTCTACTGGAGATGGATATAAAGGTAAGGCCTATCGGGAAACATGAAAACAAAGTTCACAACTACCAGTTGCCGGACAACGATGCATTTGCTCACTTGGAGACACAGTTTAGGTTTAAAAACTTAACCGATCTCGTGGAAGGTGTTTTGGGAAAGACATACAGACCAGACTATGTTAGTCCTGTCAAGACAGGGGTGCCCATGCCAATGATGGGGGGAGAGGACAAGTACCAAACTCCATCTCTCTTGTCACCCCTCTGCAGGCTTTGCAGGTTTCAGGGCGCATCAGCTGGGAATGGGATGGCCACGATCTAATTGATTAAGTTTCCTTCTCAGCTCAACATTAATGAACTTGATTAAGAAAATAAAATCACATCTTTCAATTCTTTGTAAACCCAATACCAGCGAAGGAAACGCTTGTATCATCAAGGTTCTTTTTTCTTGAATATTTATATAAAAATAATAATATTATGAAAAGCGCCCATTGATTACAAATAGTTAATGTCTTGAAGAAGCTGACCAGCTAGTATTTGAAAATTAGCACATCCATGCACACAGAGCAGCGATATTAAAAATAGAAATCCAGAGGTGGGCTGCTAGCTACGAAGGCTCAAGAATCAATGCTACAATTCCACTGCCAGCTTGAGCTAGCTGGGACCACATTAGTTTCTTAATTTCTTCCATTGATGATAGCCATGCACAGGGTTAATTTACTGGATAATTACTACGTATGTGGACTGTCTGTCTCTGCTCAACCTTCATACTTACCATTGTCGTCAGTCTAAGATCTTGGAAATGAAGTCTGAGTAGTTCACGCCATGTGAGCAGCATTTTGTCTGGGATAGTCCATTAATTTGAACTCAACAGATCTCTGATCAAGTCTCAACAAGATTGATCTCCAATGGCATGATCTGATGTCGCTCACACAATATATAAATGAGGGTTAAAGTTGAATTTCTTGGCTATTCTCACTTATGAATGTAAGCGTAAACATGTTAATTGGTATAGGAATCTTGCTTTCACAACACCTTCAGTACTAAGACGCAGGAACTCCATCGTATTGTGCTAGCTGAAACTGATTAAAACTTGAGATATTGTCCTAACCAAGGATATATAAAAGGAATATATGTATATATTATTTTATAACTTCTTTGATTTCACAAACAAAATTGAGAACTAGTCTAAGGTAACTAATATTTCATATATCATCCTAAAGACTAGATTTACTTCTTTCTATACACTTTTGAAGAGGTTGTATCCTTACTTTTCTCGTTAATAAAATAACTATATATTTATTTTTCTTAAACAAAATTTTGAGTTTGAATTTTGTGAATAGAACACATCATCGTTAAAATAATTTTACCTCCTAGTAGGTTGTTCCGACTCGACCAGATTGATCAGGGTTCAGTGAGCTTTTAAATAATGACATTTAAACAAAAAAAATAATATAAAAACTATACAATAGTCATTCCATAAATATGTTACAACACATGTATTGTTGTAACATGACACAAATTCTAATCCTAATGGAATAAGACATTGAAAACCTTAGAGGCTTAGAACTTGTTTTGGCTAGCATGGGACATTTTGTGAGATTAGGAACGTGACCGGTTCTCTACCCATTAGGACTAAGACATATTCCTTATAAATGCATGCTTAGACATGTTTTTCTAACATGTCAAATTATGTCTTGCCTGTGCTGCAATGATGCTGCTCCTTTTATTAGCAGTATATTTGATGAAGGATCTTAAATTGCTTTTAATTAGAAGTATAGCAAACCTGTAAAGTACAGAGACCATACATGATTTTTTAAATCTAATTGTGAAATAATTTACAATTATATAATCTTAATTAAAAACATATAATGTTATCATAAAATTAAATAAAAATAATTTACAAAAACAATAATGTTATTAAACTCCATAATCTAAGTCGCAGGATGACTAAGATCGATCCGATCTGGCATCGTCTCAATATAAAAACAATTGTTGTTTTAAAGTTTTTGTAAAGGTTATATATCATGTTTTTACCAGTCATCACAGTTATTTTTGAACCCAATAAATTAAATAATTTATTTTGAATAAGTTCCCACGCATTTTAATTTAAAACTCGAGCTATACAAAAAACTGGTTGACAGGTTTCAAGATCGAGCCATTTAATTAAATTTAATGATACTCACAAAAAAAAATCTTCATACCCTTAACAATTTCTTTAAATTTTTTTTTTTAAAAAATAATCCAACACATAACATATCACATGCAAATATGCTAGTGATTTCTATTCGAGATCTTGCAAGCTTTATTAACTTGAGTAATGAGTTGGTGAGAGAGTAACACTAATGAATCTGATAAAGTTAAATGTTACTATTTTCTGGTGAACAAATTGTGCAATACTATCATGCAAGATTAACACCGATCATTAGTGAAATGGCCAATTTATGTATTAAAAATTACATTAATCTTGGCACTTCACTTTGTCAACATAGGAACTTGTTTTTTTATTTTTTATTTTATTAATGTGGGTATTCAGGTCAACTTGTACATACCTCGACCAATCTTACAGGCCCTGAAGTGAACGACCAAGTAAGTTTTTAGTGACCGTGAGATTTGTGAGATTCAAACTAGTAATTTTTAAAAAACAAATCTAGAATCTGACTAATTGAACTACTCCTCTCAAAACTAATATAGGAACTTATTTTGAAAAAAAGGGACTTGTTTTGAAATGCCCTAGCACGTGACTTCCCAGGAAAAAAAAGCAGTAAGCAGAAGACTGCATGTTAGCATAATGTTCTCCAATCAATGCTGCATCAAAACTGTAAACATTAAGCCCTTTGGGATCCAAAAAACACTTTTTATAAAGTATAATTCGAAAAGGTTGGCAAATATACACTAGAATAGAATAGAATTGTATTGCGGGCAACAAATCTAGTATATATTAATTAATTATGAGAGGAAAAAGTGGTACCATTTTATTCAGGATATTAATATTTTAGATGATATTGTTGTGAAGAATATTGTTACTATAAATAATCAATCTACATATTGACAAAGTCATTTTTATTGTCAAGGTTCAAGCATTACTTGGAATTAATTTCGATAACCAATTAATAGCACCAAGGATTATCTTTAATTATAGGCTTGATTGCGAATGTGAAGAGTTTTGGCTACTAAATAAATTTAAGTTAAGGTGAAGATCATTTATTATGATGTTAAATAAATTCTAATCCTAATTGTATAATAACTTGACAATGAAATTTATCGGTTTAGGATTGGTTTTGTCTAGTATTGAATACTTTAGTAGTGTTTGGTAGCGCGGTTCGATCGTGTTTTTTTTTTTAAAATTAATTTATTTTATTTTAAATTAATTGTTTTAGATGTTTTTACATTGTTTTAATATACCGATGTTAAAAATAAAATTTTTTAAAAATTATTTTTATTTATTTTCAAAAAAAATACTTTGAAAATTAATATCTAATACGTACGCGGAATATAATTCTGAATAATTCTCTACAATATGACATCTTTTCTATGAATACATGCTTATACCATTTTTTTAGCGTGTGAAATCACGTGTTCTTGTGAGCTGTTGTGTGCTTTTAAGATTGAGTGCCTTTAGGGTTTGGTTTGAAGGTTCTCCGAGGTGTGTTTATGTTAATTTCTTGTAGCGTGTGAATTCTCTAAACATTTATCGGGAGTCTTTACAATTGCAAGTTGGAGAAAACTTGGCCATGAAACTCAAGCAAACGAAAGTAATTGTAGCAAAAACTTAAATTAACAGCCAGCAATGGATCATCCATTAGACCCTCTAACCAGAGGGTAGACCCACAGAATTTTAGCACAAATAACGCTTCTCAACTCTTTGCTCAAGGGAAGAAGCAAACTTACTAGAATTAAGCCGAACACCAAGGCCGAGCTAGCTGGCTAGCTGCACCTCATATCAACCTACAACTCTTCTCTATATATTTACCCTTTAAAACCCTATCGTTCCCATCTCTTCTCTCTCTCTCTCGGCATTGCTCGGTTGCAGACATGGATATTAAAAGAAAGTCATGCATTCTAGCAGCATTCTTTCTTGTATATGTTTCAAGGAAAGCCTACTCTGTTCAAGGTGATAACAGCAAAGGCAAGAAGTCACCCTTTGACGCAGCAATAACACATTACTCCATGTTGTCGCCATCACCTTCAGGAAATGAAAGAGCTTTCTGCCAAGCAAGGGGGGCCTGCCTAAGCAAGACGCTTGTGTGTCCAGATCAATGCAAGGTGAGGAAGCCCGTGAAAAACAAGAAGCAGAAGGGATGCTTCATTGACTGCAGCAGCAAATGTGAAGTTACTTGCAAGTGTAAGTTATATTTTGTTCCTGCTGCTGTTAGTTTGTTATAAATTATTTGGCTACAGCTTCTAAAACTAATAACTAGTCCGTCGTATTTCTATTTTATACCATGTCTTTGGCATGCAGTTAGAAGACCAAACTGCAATGGATATGGCTCCCTCTGCTATGATCCTCGCTTCGTTGGTGGTGACGGAGTGATGTTCTACTTCCATGGTGCAAAGGGAGGAAACTTCGCTATTGTCTCTGACGATAACCTCCAAATCAATGCACACTTCATTGGAACTCGACCGAAAGGCAGGACTCGCGATTTCACTTGGGTGCAAGCCCTCTCCATCATGTTCGACACTCATACACTAGTCATCGCAGCAAAGCGAGTCTCAAAATGGGACGATAACTTTGATGCTCTCACGGTGAAGTGGAATGGCCAGACAGTCGACAATATTCCCACTGATGGAGACGCCGAGTGGAGAGCTAACGGCGAAGAAAGAGAGGTGGTGGTGGAACGAACTGATGATACTAACACTGTAAGAGTACAAGTTGCCAACCTGGTCGAATTAAATATAAAGGTGAGGCCTATTGGGAAGGAAGAAAACAGGGCACACAACTACCAGCTACCAGAAAACGATGCTTTTGCTCATTTGGAAACACAGTTCAAATTCTTTAACCTAACAGATCTCGTCGAAGGTGTCTTGGGAAAGACTTACAGGCCAGGTTATGTTAGCCCTGTCAAGATAGGGGTTCCAATGCCGATGATGGGAGGAGAGGACAAGTACCAGACTCCCTCCCTCTACTCCCCTCTTTGCAATGCTTGCAGGTTTCAACCACAGTCTGGCACCGCAACCATTTAGGAGTATCCCAATACTGGTAACAAACTGAAAAAATAAAAGTTGTATTCGTACCCTTTTGACTAAAAATTGTATGCTGTTTGGTAAGTTTTGTCTTTGGATTGAAATGATAAATAATAGCAGGAAAGTTGCTCGTCTTTAATTTACTAAATGCTTTGCTTTTCTTTTCTTTTCTTTTTCCTGTCTGTTTATTAAATCACATTTTTGTTGCACAAGATGGATAGTAAAAACCAACATCCATGAGTTGCATTTTCTGAGCCACTTGAATAGCTTGTCCCAACAAGCAAAATCTCATGCGCAGGAAGCTTCAACTGCTAAGCTCTTTGCTACTCCTTTGCATGGGTCACCAAATGTACTAGCTGATGCTCCAATGCTGCAACTCTTTGATCCGATGCAAGCCTGTAAAAAATAGCATTTGTCGGTACAAAACAGCACAAGTTTTAGATATATGCATAGAACCCTATTCAAAGAAAGAGCAGAGTCGCACCTTCTGTACAATAGAAAGGGCCCTAGTGCTTTTGCACTGGCCGTGACTGAAACTCCCACAAGTTCCGCGAGGGGTTCCAAAGCTTGCAAATTTGATTGAAGAAATGACCTGATGAGGGAAGGGGCACTCCAATGATAGTACTGGCCCTGCTTTTCTTGCTGCTTCTGAATTTGAGCTCCACATATCTACCGGTAATGGGTGAGACTCTGACACGTGAGAGCACAAACTTGCGCTCTGTTTTGTAGCGAAAGCTATCTGAGTTGGATCCCCTCCAATTTCCTCAAACAACACAAGAGTGTTGCCACTTGATTCCACCCATGAACGGGGCACATGGTATCTGCAACATTACTAAATATCACAACCAAAAACTTTGAAACGTTCCAAACACTTCCCATTAGATTCTTGAGCACTTACAATGTCTGAGAAGGCTTTGCACAGTTCTTGAGACATTTGCTTGAACTGTAAGATCCTCTGTAATTGCAGTTGGAGCAACCACTAGTAGGAGACACCTTGGTAGGCCAATAACGTCCAATGCTTTGTCCATTCACCCATGCCTCACCCTTCCCCATCCCCGAGAAATCAATTGCAATTGGGTCATTTCCAGCAGGGGCATTGAAACTGGTCTGGAACATGATTACCAGAAGTTAGTTTTAAAAAATCAATTCAGCAGCATTCAGAACAACCAAATGGCGACACATACCAAATGCAATTCTGGTGACTTGCAAAGCTATCCAATTAAAACAAGCGAATAAGGAAACCAATTTGAGAGTTCAAAACATCCGAACACACGTAAATGTACAAACAAAATGAAATTAGTGTGGAATTCTCCATGTTTAACCACATGGAAAGACCAGAATCATATATAACTCCAGATATGACAAACGGTCACATGAATAAGCTGTGAGTTAATCTCTCCGGTTGTATAAGAAATCACAAAATATCACGTAGGTCAAAAATCTCTCAAAATCCCATGGCCCGTGGATCGTCGTGAGCTGAGCTCAGGTTCAGTTGCAGGCCTGAATGATCAGGCCGCTCTGGGCCCAGGCCAAGCAAAATTAGCAGGGGGATGAGCTGGCCCGGCCCATGAAAAGGTCTGCTCTTGACCTAGCATAGTCTGAAGAACAGCTGGTTCCAAAAGTTTATTTCTAATCTCCTTCATAATCTAATATCAGAAAAATTCATGTGCTTAGAAAATTGTCTCAGCCTGCAACGAATTGTTGACCAAGCTCCAATATCACAGTAAAACCGGAAGGATCATAGCATATGGCTTGATTATATTATGGATTCCATATTTAATTAAACTTAGATCATCAATAGCCAACTAATTACCTTGTACCAGATCAAAGGCTGCTTCGTGGGCAAGGCAGGTTGTGTAACCCATTGAGAATTTCCACTAGACAGGCCTAATTCTTCACCTTTAAGTCCAATCTGCATTCTCGATTTAAAGGATGAAGAAAGGAAATTTAAGAATGCTGCATTCATTCTTTTGGCTACGCGCTCTACTTATTAAGGAAAGTAAACAGGAATATGTTCTAAGAAAATATCCAAAGTATTCATCATTTTCTAGTATCAACTGCATTATCTGTCAGATTGTCGGAAAACAAAGACTGACCTGATATGTCCACTGCAATGAAGAAAGGTCAACAGTAGTGCCATTTTTCAGGCCTTCCAGTTTTACTGGACCAGTAATCCCTGCACCCTCTAACTCAAAAAAAGCTCCATAGTTCTGATAGAAAACACAGATTTCCATCAATTTCCATCACATCTAATTATAAAACCAGGGTGGTTCCAACAAAATTGTAATACCAGCGGCCAATCACTTCTATATCATTGGGCTTAATTTATGCACCTAAGATCTCCCACCTTGACAACTTATGTGAAACTTGGGGCATGACACTAATTGTATTTGAATGGTGGGATTTATTCATCCAGAAGATATCATATTCTTTCAAAATTGAAAATTAATGCATCCAAATATTAAGGTCTTTTCCATAAAATAAAAAATTGCATAAATCTTAGCGAGGAAAGTTGAACCTGAAGTCCTGCAGTCAAACTAAGGAGATCGATAGTGTTCTTCCCAGGTAAGAGTGTGACAGGAATCTCCACTGCAACCTTAGCATTGCCAACATTTCCTGTTCCACTACCTGTAAATGCTCCAATAGTTATATTAACATAACAAACGAAGATGAACACTTTTGCCAAAACTGAAACTACACAGCGGCCTTCTTCCATCTATGACAACAAGAAGATGCAAATCCTCGGTTCATTGTTTATTTTCCATTACCTGCAAGCTTTCCATTAACAAAAGCATGAAGGGCGTGGCCAAGAGACTCCACATGAAGAACAGTTTTAGATCCATCTTCAACAAAAGGCTCATTATCTTTGATAACAGTACTGTGACAAGATAACCAGAGAGGTTTTACATACACAACAATTAATCATAAATTTAGACATCGAACACATCAACGTAGTAGATTGAAGAAGCAAACAGACCATGCCTACTTAAAGAAATTGGAAGTAATACACTGACGTACCTCAGTGAGTACCATAAGTAGTCACTTTTATCAGCTGTAGTATTTATCTGCTCCAATAGTCCAGGTTTCACGAATGCTTTCTTCGAGATACCTACTGGTTCATATATCCAACTCCAGCTCGAGCCAAGTGTATCAGCAGAATCCGCATCTCCTTTTAGAGATTGATGTACAAAGCTTGGAATCACTGTCATAGAGTTAATCTGTCATGAGGAAGTTAAGATATTTTGGTTACTCGGCTAGCAGAATGTTGTGAAGGGCTAAACCACAAGAAAGAAAGAAAAACCTTCTATCTGCTAAATAGTTTAAAAAGACAAAACCTTTTATTTTTGGGAAATCCACGACAAAGCAAATGAAATTATTGTCAACAAAAATGCAAACTGGTATTACTTACCAGACAGGAATGGTTAGGAAAAATCACACTGAAAGTTTCAATACATTGCATTTACATATTTTAAACAGCACAACTATTAGCTAGTGCCTCCATAGCTCTCATGTATCAGTGTGCAATAAAACGATTCACATGCAGGAAAGTTTAAATGAAGCTACATACAAAAGTTGGAAATAATTTTACCCTTTATAGCTTCCCAAGACATTGAGCATTTTCTAATTACTGAATTAATGTGCAATTCTTTAAGTCTTTAGACGCATAAGAGTAATTATGATGTAATTCACAAAGAAATGGAAAAACAAACCCTTTAATGACCAGCTCCATCTGTGCATCTAAATTTGCCAATGCAAGTAGAGATGCATAGCATGAATGGAAAGAACTGCCAATAATATTTGACCAATTAGATTGCAGTCAAATATGGTTAGTAATGTATCCTAAAAAATTCCTCAAACTTAAGAAAAGACACCCTCAATGGACCCAAACTAGAACAATTGAAAATATTAAGGCAGCATTTAGCAATACCATAATACATTTCATACAAACCGTCCCAAGTGGAATCTTCTTACAGAGTTTGAAAGGATATAGGTTTAGAAAAAAGCAAAAATGAAGACAAATACTGAAATTTGACGAGTGTCTTCAGCAAAAACATATTGCCACCCAGTTGGGGAAAAGAGCATAGGTAATAAGGCAAGTACGAGTAATAGCTGAAGGTCTCTGTTATTGCTGAAATATGTACTTAATTTTTCCATATGGAGGTAGCAGAACATTGACCACGACTTTTACCCAAAAGAAGTGATTGTGGAAACTTGTCTCAAAAATATGCCATTCAGCATAAAATAGAGAAAATAACAATTAGTAATAATGGTGAATAGTGCCAAGTCTTTAAGATATCAATAAGACTATGCAAACACAGATTACGCAACCAAGGATCCACATATTTAGCCAAATTATTGAAAAATCTAGCAAGTGCTAAATAAATAAATTTAAGACATACTAATGAGGCTAACCTTTTCTGTATTAAGAGCTACATCCTTGCAGTCTGGTAAGACATACTAACCAAGGATCCACATATTTACCAAATTATTGAACAATCTAGCAAGTGCTAAATAAGTAAATATAAGACATACTAATGAGGCTAACCTTTGCTGTATTAAGAGCTACATTCTTGCAGTCTGGTAAGATGCTCACAGACCAACCAGGCAAGTTATACGAATTGCCATTGAAATTTACAGTTTTGTCAGATGTGCCAAAATTGGCTAGAAAAGCAGAGCATAGCCCAGTTCCGGTTTTATAAACAGTAGCCTGAAAGGAAAATACATCGAAAGAAATTATAGATTAACTTTCTGCAAGCATGGAAAGCACATCAAAAGTTGAAGGACTCTAGCAATGCATGAACTTATTTTGGAAGCCAGTATCTTCTAAAAATATCTACATTAATTTCCAGAAAACAAAAAGGACCAAACCACACATTTTTTACCTGTAAGCAGTGAGCAAAATATAAAAAATGCTTAGCAAGGGCACAAATGTTGCTACAGTATCATGACATTTTAATGTAACAAGTTGTGTAATCAAGCGGATAAAGTTCCCATTCATATTGAAAATCAAAATAAACATGGTCAACAAGCTATAGGAATTTCATGGCAAACCTTTTGTTTCTCTGAATTTGAGGTGTGAGTGCTTAACAGAGTTGGTGAACAGATGGACTAAACAACATGAATCCTCCCCAGAGGTAGGTCAACTTAAATAATTTTAACTAAGCAATATTAGTTCTTACAGAATCGTAGTACTTTGAGTCCTCAAAGAAGTGTATCTAAGAATTCTATTCGTTCACACATACAGAAATTGATGTTTCCAATATGAAGCGAAATAACTAATTTCATTAAATGGGATGTACCTCCAAGTTTTGACCTAGAGATGAAGTTACTGGATCAGTCGCCACCAATGCTTCTTCACAAAGCTTTATGGACTTATGCAAATCCTTCAGATGACCCCACTTAGGTTGTCTTATAAGTCCTGCAATACATGTCAAATATGCCAAATCCTCTTGTAGATGGACGTTGAAAAATTCTCAGAGCAAATATGGGTTAATTCCCATAATAAACCATTAGCTAATTGCAAGTGGTAAAGTATCATTACAACATCATGTCGACAATAAACATTAAGTTTCACACAATTGTTAAAGCTAACAGGTAGATAAAAGACATACCGTATTCATCAAGAGGAGCATCGTAATCATAACTTGTAGAAATAAAAGGTCCACCAGTACTCCGGCCGAAGTTAGTCCCACCATGGTACTGGAGTTGAGAAATAAAAATCAGATTTGATACATCAATTTACATTTTTTGGTTTGTAAGATTGTTTTATGCCAGATGGGATAACATGGGAATGCTCAAATGTCATGGACTCCTCAGTATCATTGCAGTACCATATAATAGTTTTGAAAAGTCCCCCCTAGCTGGTAAAACCGCGCCACAGCAAATGCAAGGTCTTCAACAGGTCTATAGGGAACAGCACCGCCAAAGGAAAGGAACCTATCATTTTTAAAATATTGAGAATGATGTGAGTGATTAGGCATCTTATATCATCCAAACTATCACGATTGTTAAAGGTTAAAACCAAATCCCTACCATCCACTCCAATTCTCCGTCCACATCTTGGGTTTGTTTTTAGAATTGGGGGTGAACTGGTCACAGTAGAATCCATTGCAGGTGTTAATCTGGAAGAATTTCAAAAAGATTAAAAAAAAAGAACAGAGAATGTCAAATAAGCATGTGTGTGATATTCTAATTGGCAGAAGGCACAATGCAGGCTGGAGTCTGTAACTTAAGTTTGATTGTTTTCCACAAACATGCACATGCAGTGATTCTGAGTTGATAAGCCACAAAGTAAAATAAACTCACAATGGGATCAGGAGCATCTGCTTGCTGGCACATAACCCAGGGAACTCCAGTATCCAGAGACACAGCCATGCTTGCTGCCCAATTGATATAGCTTTTAGCAGCAGGTCCATAGGATGAATCAATGTTTCCGTACTCATTTTCAATCTGAAATTTAGGGGGAAAACGTTCATAAAAACCCCCACCTTTTCTTTGGAAGAAAAAAAGGAAAAAAAGAAGAAGCTTTCTTTATGCTTCTAGAAAACAATAATCCTCAATGAGCGAACGAGTCAATCAGTGATCGATCACGTTAATAGACTGGTGATGCAAGAGAACCTAGAAAAAGAATATGCACAGTTGACTGATGATGCAAAAGAACCTAGAAAAAGAATATGCATAATTGGTCATCAAGAATACTTGAAAACAAATAAAGAAAGAGACCTGCGATAAAATGATGGGCCCTCCTTGAGATGCATAAAGCTTCTCCTGCTTCATCATGTCCACAATCTTGGCCGTAAACCGCTGCATCTCAGCCTGAAAGAGAAAGAGAGGGATCCATTAACCAAAACTTCCCAGAAACAAAACAACAAAAACACCAACAAAACAATAATTAATTATAAGAAATAAAGAAAAACCTTGAATGGCTCGTTATCAGTTCGAAACTTGATTCCCGGTATAAAATGCAACCAAAGAGGAAACCCACTGCTCCCAAATAAACAAATTAATTAATTAAAAAGAAGAAGAAAGGCTAAGCATCACTTGATAATTCAGCAGAGGCAAAGAATCCCCCACCCATAATTCCACTCTGCGCAGACATACGGACCAATCCGAAGATGAGCATAAAGTCCAGCTTCTCCCACTAACTTGATAAATTTCACCAGATCATATCTTCCTTCAAAATTATACTGTTGTTGAAACATATTTTATTAACATTAATCACTCTTCAATAATAAATACAATGAATCTTCCTCAACAACGAACCAAACAAACAGAGAGTATCAAGAGAATATGTGAAAGAAAGGAGCAACCTACCTGGTTTTGAACAGGCTCGTGTGCATTCCAGAAAACATAAGTCTCAATAACGTCCAACCCTCCATCTTTAGATTTTTGTATAAGGTCAGCCCACATCTGCAAAATTATCACTACTGCTAAGATTAAATACAAATACAAAAACAAAACACCATATACACACGGCATACCTCGACTGTACTGCGAGGATAATGAATGGAACCGGAGACCAAGACTCTGCGTTTTCCATCAATCAACAGGGCCCTATGATCGTAAGTCACATTGACTCCATAGGACGTCGTTGCTAATGTTAGAAGCACAGACAAAAACACATACAGGAGCAGCAGCTGAAGAATCTGATCCCTTCCTCTCATTTCCACCTATGCTATATGATACGATTTGATATTCTCGACTTTGTTTATTTTTCAGCTTAATTTTCTTCAAAGGAAGGAATACTAACACACACTAGTGCCAGTACTGGTAGTCCTTCCTAGTGGTTTATCTCTGTTGCTTTGCTTGCTATTTATTTTTTGGTTTTACTTTAACTTAAAACTTGTTTGATTCTGTGTTTTAAGATAGAAGACAAATGCGCCGGAGGAGCCGACACGCCATCTGCGCTTCATCCACAGCACAGTCCGACGTCATCAATGAATCATCATTTGTTTGCTTCTTCTTCCTCCTTATCCTTTTCCTTTAGTGACTGTGTTTTCCTTTCGTTGGTTTCCCCACACTCCTCCTCCTCCTCCTCTTCTATGTGGAAGCAAAGTCAATCTGGGTTTCCAATCCACCCCCACTAAGTTTATTCTTGTAGAGAAATGATCAGCTGGTGGTGTTGAATCATGTGAAGGTAGTGGTGGAGGATTGTGGGGACAGAGGATCATGCATTCATTTTTTATGCTTCATCTGCCACCAAGTTTTTGTGCATTTCACTTTCTTACTTGCGCGTGTTGAAGTTTTTTTTTTTTACTTAAAATCTTTAAGTTTTAACTTATGAATTCTAATTTCTATAGTTTTTGTATAGAAAAATTGATTTGTATTTTATATTCTATGTCATTTTTGCTAAACATACTACTAAATTAAAATAATTTTATATTTTTTGTTTTCAATTTGTAAAAAATAAATTATAAATTATAATTGAGATTCAAAAATTATTTTTTATAAATTATATCAAATGTACTTTAAGAGATGGTTCATGTTATTTGTTTTTAAATTAATTTTTAATATTATGTTTTATTTGTTTTATAATGGAATATGCATTAAACAAAAAATAATTTGTGAGGATTTTATTTACAAATAAATTATAATAAATTTAAATCTTTGATGCATAGGAATCATATAACTAATATGCATCAAACAAAAAAATTAATTAGGTTAGTTGTGAGGATCTCTTTTACAAATAAATTATAATAGATCTTAATATTTGATGCGAACATGAAAAGTAAGAATCATTTTTAATATTTTTAATATATATATATTTTTAGAGTTTATTTTTTAAAAATATCATTATATTTTTTCTAACTAAAAAGATACTTAAGCATTTGAGAATGACTAAATCTACAATAAGAAAATTGGGGGGAAAGGGGGCCTAACCGACTATATTTTACAGGTACCAGCTATCCTGACTTACCATACACCACCAACTACCAGCAACCAATCACTTGGGTTTTTCATATCAAGCCACCAGACACCTTGGCTACGGAGAATGAATCAGATTACTTGAAATAAAAGATAAACCAATTATCCAACATATAAACATTATTCTTAAGCTATTTGGATATTTTAAGACCGTATTATTTGGCACCATCTATGGGAACTCATATAAAAAATCCGTCAATTGTTCATTTAAAACTTGTTTTTGGCATTTCCATGTCATTCCATGACACACAACCAAGACACACTTGAGCTAAAATGTCAGACAAATCTACTTAATACTGCAAATACTTTTACCCAACTAGACCTTCAAGAACTCACCATTCAGACGCGACTCTTTACTCTGGCCGTGCTGGCAATCTAGATGTAAAATCAGACTTTGCCACCCTAATAAGTCTTAACATCCTCAGCAACACACAACTCCTTAGCGCCACAGCCATCGACCATGCTAGGTGCCCATAGACGATTATATTATTAAAAGGAGACTAGCTAGAATGACATTCATGAGAGTCCCTTAAGGGATTGCTCGTGCCATTGCGACACCCATGTACATAGCCAGTATTCTGAATGCACTCCTCTTAGCTACAGTGAGATGAAAACTAGTTATTGTAACCGTTGTTCCATGCCAAACTCTTTGGGATTCCAAGAGCCTAACATACAAAGGACTAATAAGCGGTCTATATATAAGTATACCTAGGAGAATGACTACAACCCCTATTAGTGGACGGGTTCTCCATTATCCTAATGAGTATTGAACAATCGATTATCTAAGGACTATATTTCCATAAAAATAAGCCTGGACACCTATGATGACCTAACTGACTTGAGAGAGCATATAAAAAACATGAACGGTAGCTTAGAGTTGGTCATCCAAGACAATGACTTAATGTGCAAAATCCTTCCAATAACCTTCCAAGGGTCTGTGTGTGCATGATACAATAATTTAGAGCCAAGCTCTATTGAAGGGTTTAGTGACCTTTACACTAAGCTAGTGACATGCTTCAGCAGCATCATACACGCCAAGAAAAGCTCCACATAGCTATTTGGTGTTATCTAGCAAGAGGGCGAGTCTATACGGGTATATTTAAAGAGGTTCAATAAGAAAATACTTAAGGTATAAGAATTACTTGAGCCATTAGCCTTAGAGGCCTTAATAAGAGGGTAAAAAAACATGCTCTCTAGAGAAAAAAATTATACCTTATAAGATAGAAGTTTACTCAAGGTGAAGTAAGTTATGAAAAAGCATATACGGGTGGAAGATGCTAGTTTACCATGACACAAGCCTCTTTGTTTCTACAAGGACAATCAATATAATGGACTTTCCAAGTGAAATCATTCTCTTAGTATAAATGAAAGATCAAGGAAGAACCATGAAGGACTAACCCATGAGTATTTGATATATCCTAATGATTTATAACTCTTTTGAATCAAAATAGGATCACTCATTCAAAGTTATTAGGGAAGTCAAATCAAACACCTTGGCTCCAACTTCAAAACATGTTCCTCCTAAAACCTCCCTTATACCTATTACTTAAATCACCTCATGATGTATAATCCTTAATAAGAATGCAAGTTTATTTTTGAAATAAAAACAATGTATCTATAACATACATTCTCTATCTATAGATCTCCACTAGGGGCTTCTAGATACTTTCCAATGAAGGTTGACTTGGTCTTCCTAAGGAATTAACCCCATAATCTTCAAGGGATAAATATGAGGTCTCTCTATTGCAATAACATTATTCTTTAGTTGATGCCTAATAGCCTCTCACTAATTCATCAGGGGTTGATTTTGGATCCTTTATTCTCCAGTACAGTCTCGAATTGACATATTCTCCAGGTGATGCCAAAAAACCTCTCATTAATTTACCAAGGGCTGATCTCAGATCCCCCATTCTTCAATGCAGTCTCAGTCTGAAATATTATTTAGGTAATGCTTAAGGGTCTTTCACTAATTTGCTAAGGGATGATCTTAGATCCTTTATTCTCTAATGTAGTCTCGGACTCAAACATTCCGTGGGTGATGCCAAAACGCCTCTTGCCAATTCATTAATGATTAATCTTGGATCTCCTACCATCTTTAATGCAGTATCGGACTTACATGACTTTCTAATAGAGCTCCTAGGCTTTATATTATCTTCAAGGATGATTTTGGATCTCTGACCCTTAGGTACAACCTCTTTCCCGTAAGGGCTCACATACCCTATTATATCGTCAAGAAGACCACAAACCACCCACTCTCAGAAAATAATTACTCTATAGTGGAGGGACTCCCATACCTCATGACAATGCTAGGGAAATCACATAACTCCCACACTCTTCAGTGGGAGGCTTCCAAGCCCATACAATATCATTATAGAGGCTACATATCTCCCACTCTTCGATGAGATGTTTCTATAATTAAGAGCTCTTATACCTAATTTCATCATATGAAGGTCACATACCTTCCGCACTCTAATATGACCACTCTCCAAGTGATGAACTTGGTCTTCTTGGTTCAATAACACCACCCTTTATGGATCTGACCCCTTCGCCTCTTAGAAATGTTTTTAAGTATAGGAGTTAACACTGGTATATTCCCCTAGCCACTTAGAAACTTTTCTAAGTATGAGCGTCAACACGAGTCTGTCCCCTAGCTACTTAGAAGAAACTTTCTAAGTACGAGCTCCACCCTCTATAAGTTTCTCTAAGCCTCTTAAAAAATTTCTGAGTATAGGCTTACCCTCAATGAGTTTTTCTTAGCAACTTAGAAATTTTCTAAGTATGAGTTTCTCCATGGTATTCCTTTATATACTTAAAAATTATTTTTCAACCATGGTGTATGCCCTTACACACGGGTTCTCTGGTATATTACCTGGAGTTTTCACCTTTCTTCTCATATGAAGAAAACTCGACAAAACTCATTGCATCAAGTATTTTTACAAGTCTTTGTGTATCAATATCACAAAGACCTAGGAGATACTAATAAACCTAAATTTAATGGGCTTGAAAAACCTTTTTAAAAAGCCCAAAAAACATCTATATGGGTGTTGTTACCCATTTTTAGATCTCACATAAATATACAATAAAAATACAAAATATAAAAAAATAAAAAAAAGTTGGAAAAATAAAAAACAATATACATCAATGGGAGGAATATGAAGAATGTTTAGAAAATTGCCAAGTATTGGTTGAGAAGGATCAAAATACCTAAAGTTAAAAAATTAATAGTTTAATTTTTGACTGATGAAAGCTCTATTAACAAGAAAAATCCAATTTGAGAAGACAAATTTAAAATTGGATGTTTTAATAACTCAATTGGGATTTTCATGGTTTAATTGAATTTATTGAGAGTTTAATTACAAGTAAAATTAGTTTTTGAATTCGATTTGGGCTTTAATTGGAAGGAATTGAAGTCTAGGGTTGATTGGAATTTTGAATAGCTAATTTGGTCAAATCAGGGACTTAATTGCATAAATATTGAAGTTTGATAGGTAATAAGTAACTTGATTGAAGAAATTCAAAATCAAGGACCAAACCGTAAAAGACACAAGACTTCAAGGACTTAAATCGACAAAATCAGGGGCTAAATTGAAGACAATTAAAAATTTGATGGTCAATTGAGGGTTAATTTCCATAAATCAGGAACTAAGGACAAAATTGAGAAAGACACTGAACTTTAGGGTTGGCAATTGAGTTTGACAAGGGAAAATTGCATGAAATTAAAAGTTGGAAGGCAATTACAGGTGCAATAAAAAAATTTAGAAGAACAGGGACTAAAGTGAAATTTATAAAATTCCAAATTAAAAACCCTAATTTTTAGGATTTAATCTAGACGACGCGTCGTTCGACCATTATTTATCTTCTTCTTTGATGATTTTGCCTAATCGAGTAGGCATCTTCAGCGAATGAATGTCACGTCTCCTACTACCTTAGGGGTTGTAACTTCCACCATTTGACTGAGAAACACCTCTTTTAAAAAGATCAGCTACTCCCATCAAACATTTACATTTTATTTTTTTCAATAAACTTAACAACATCTTGTCTATGATCAGCCATCACTATATTGACAGAATCTAGTTAATCGAGTTGGCACATTCAAACAAATGAATGTGAAGATAAAGACCCTCCAAATCTATCAAGGTTGGATTCAAATGAAAGGTGTGCACCCCCTTTACCAACTTCAAGTGATCTTCAATGATGATGATGTCAGAGTTGCTCCAGCGAAGCCTCGAAAAT
>Ga0325402_1001259_pt1 | contig 20285 bp, 15 predicted proteins | sample PopdelMetagenome_22_FD_207212 | JGI IMG/M metagenome (GOLD analysis project Ga0325402, IMG submission 207212) | Populus deltoides microbial communities from Bellville, Georgia, United States - Xylem-PdKOR-R3 | ecosystem: Host-associated > Plants > Phyllosphere > Stem > Wood/Secondary xylem...
TTAAGAATCAATTCGGCAGCCCGAGGCGATGAGACAACTACAGTAGGCACCAAGCCTAACCGCATATACATGATAGGGCCATACTTCTTTGCTAGTTGATGCAAGTCATGGTGAGGGAACTTCCCTAACAAATGTAAGCTACCAAATATAGGAAACCCTATTGGACCAGGGGGTAACTTGCTATCCTTGATCTTTCTTTTCGACAGCCAAGCTCGGAGGAAGAAAGCGAGCGGAATCAAGGCTAGAGTGGTTAATATCCAAGCCATGCTCTGTATGATATATTAAGGTTGGTCTCTATGCTCTATCTTAGTGAAAGCAAACCTTAAATCCAACTCTTGGTTCATATAGAGAAGATACTACACATATATATAGTCGTAACTAGGCAGATGATAACAGGAAGAATAGACAAACTGGGGATAAGTTCAGTGTCTTTGTTTGTATCGCTTCTTGTTTTTTCTTTCGAAGAAAGGGATCAATTGTGAAAAACAAATTTAGTGAGATTTTATTATCTACCTAAAGAGAAACCACATAGTTTAGTAAGATTTTATTTTTGTTTATATGCACTCTAATGCTAGAAAGCTATTTAGAAAAGCTAATTGTATTTGATACATAATTATTTTAACAACTCGATATGACCCAATTGATTTGACAAGTTTAAAAATAACCTAACAATTCTCAATTAACTCGACACAGTATTAAAAAATAAGATTGAAAAAATTAAAATTAAAAAAAAACAACCCGAGTGAACTCGTCAAACTCATGACATGAATAATAAAAACATGAATTCTAATAAAAAACAAACTGAAAAAACATAGATTTTAATTAAAATAAAGGAGAAAAATTAGTAAAAAAACATTTATTACAATAAATCATGTTTTGGTAGAAATATTCGATAATGGCTTTTTATTTAGCTTTTCTCTTTAAGCATGAAAAACTAGAGGAAAAAAAGATTCAAAATATTGTTTTTTTTTTGGTGAGTATTTGCTCTTAGGCAAGACCAGAGAGATAAACAGCTCTCAAGTGAACGGAAACGGTAATGATAAATTAAACTACTAAGTGATATATCCTACTAAGTGAAAAGCACTACTAAGTGATGCTACTTTAGGTCGTTTTTTTTTTTTTCCTCTTAATCATATCCTACTAAGTGAAAAGTACAGATTTTCTTTATAATTTCAGCTTTTGGTTGGATGCCAGGAACAGCTGAGATACCAATTTCTAATCTTTGTTCTGTACGTTGACCTGAAAGCTGCCTGCCTTTTCTTTTATTTTGCAAGGGCAATGAAATCGACTTGGACAGAAACAAGCTTATGGCCCTGTTTAAAAATACGTGCAAATTATGTTTTTTTTTTAATTTTGAAATTTTTGTTTTTTTGTTAAAAAATATTTTTTATATATTTTCAGATCATTTTAATATTTTGAATCAAATTAAAATGATTTTTAAAAAATAATCACTAACCCATAATAAAACGTAACTGCATATACATGATATGGCCATACTTCTTTGGTAGTTGATGCAAGTCATGGTGAGGGAACTTCCCTAACAAATGTAAGCTACCAAATATAGGAAACCCGATTGGACCAGGGGGTGACTTGCTATCCTTAATCTTTCTTTTCGACAGCCAAGCTCGGAGGAAGCGAGCGGAATCAAGGCTAGAGAGGTTAATATCCAAGCCATGCTGTGTCTGATTTATTAAGGTTGGGTTCTATGTGCCAGTGGTGAGCTATAGCTAGCTTTTCTTAGTGAAAGCAAACCTAAATCCAACTCTTGCTTCATAAAGAGAAGACGCTAGCTACACATAGTCGTAACTAGGGAGATGATAACAGGAAGAAGACAAGCTGGGGATAAGTTCAATGTCTTTCTTTCTATCGCTTCTTGTTTTTTATTTTGAAGAAAGGGATCAATTGTCAATATCTAACTCAATTACAACATTTGTTTCCACATTTCACCCAAAGGTCCCAATAATAAATTATTTTTCTACCCTTTTTGTTTCCTTACTCAATTTGGTTACATTTTTATTTGCTATAAAGGAGTGAGTGACACTAGAATCCAATAAAACAAGCATTTGATAGTCATTCATTTATAGCATATTCATCACCACATCTGATGCTGCTCTGACATCCTCCTGGGTCATATGGAAAACCCTTTGATCCCTTTCATTTTGCACTCTAGGTCGTCACCTATTTGAGTTAACTCTTGACTAAGTCGACCTTCCCGGTTTGTTTACTGTGATGAACTGCTGATGACTCTGACTTTGCTGCCTATGTCTCTGAGGCTGTTCAGTGTTTAACTAGGGGCATTCCATTTTAAAGTGACCCTTCTCACCATAGTGATGACATCCTCATCCCAAGTACTGGCAGGTTCTCCACTTATGACCTTCTCCTCAATATATGTAACATCGTTCAGGAAAAACCAAGCAAATCCCGGGGTGTCTTTGTTCACACTGAGCACATTGAGGGTAGACAATTTCCTTCTGTTCATTAGGCCCCCTCGTAGCTATAGCCCTGGAGCAGGTCTGACCACTTCTCGACTTCCCACCGATATTCTGTCGGGAGCTAGTTGATGTCCCCCCTTTCTTTTTGAATTGAAGGAACTATTCGCCTCTACCTTTCTTTGGAAGTGGTGGCCTGCCTAAAAATTCCATATCCTTTCGTTTTCTTGCACCCCCGTGACTCTGTTGGCCTTCTTCCATACAAGCCTCCAAGGCCTGTGTTGCTTCAATCAATTCCCTTACTGTCTTGAATTGTAAAGTAATCAACCCCTGCTTCAATTCTTGTCTGAAGCCATCCCTTAACTTTTCTATCATGTGTTGTTTTGATGGGACATAATGTGGTGCGAATAGTGAGAGGTCAATCGTCTCTCGTACTCGAGTGCTGACATTTTCTCCTGTCTTAAGGCTAGGAATTCATGTTCCTTCATCTTCCGATGATATTTGGAGTAATATTGATTCTCAAACTCTGTCTTGAAATCATCCTAGGATAGGGTTTCTGTAGCCCTCCTCAACTGAACTGTCTCCCACCAAGTCATAGCACCGTCTGATAGTAATTGTGTAGCACAATCTACCCGTAGATCATGTGTATAACATCCCACATCGAAAGAAGAGTGTCCAGAGCCAGGGCATATTAAGGCAGTTGGTACCTAACCTTACAAGATGCGTTTTGGGGCCCGTGGGCTACCAGGAACAAAACCGTGAGGCGTGGAAGCCGAGTTGGGCTAAGCCATAGCGGACAATATTCTACAAGGGGGAGTGGGTCGGGCCTTACATATGGCATCAAAGCCGAGGATGACTTGTTCTTAATGTCGCGGGGTGTGTGAGTGCGACACGATGTCGTCTGGCGACAATGGAGGCTTTCGTCGTGCCTCCTATGTGAGGTGTTGTGTGTTAGGAAGGGTTTTTGGATTTAATCACAAAATTATGATTAATGTTTAGGAGTCGCCACCTAGTATTATGGTCACTAGGAACCTATGGTCTGCGAGAGTCTAAGTAAGGGACTGGTTGTGTAAGGGGAAGATGCATCACCCCAGTGCACCCTACCTAAGGTAAGCTGCATTGTTGTTTGATTTTTTTTAAGTCGAGTAAATTTGTTAGTCTTTTATAAGGCTCAAGGTAGATCTCTCTTCATGAGAAAGTCTCTACCTTATTAGGTTAAATCCTAGCCGTTGTAAATTCTGAATTTTAGCATCGCATATATTTACACCGTGTATCTTTAATACCCGAAGGTGTACTTTATCGTGTAATTTTACACCCCACAAATATTAAAATCTACATCTGGACCCTAAAAAACAGATTGGGAAAAGGTTTTGGATGTTTTGGTCAAACCCTAATGGATGATCATAAACTGGTTATGATATCCATTTTTTTTTTATTTTCAAAACATGAGAAAGATGCAATTTTTTAATGAAAATATGCTTGGAAAATTTTTAGGATTTAGCCGTATGCATGAAAACAAAATACCTTTTTTTTGTTTTCGAAAAGGGAAATTGATTTAAAAGTTTTTGAGACTTTTTTTTTAAAATGTTTTGAAATTTTTTTAAAAAAAATATTTCGGAGAAAACCGGGTATTTTAATACTGGATTTGTATTTTACGGTGTAAATATACAACCCGATATTAAGTAAAATGGATAGAAAAATATTTGAGAAAATCACAATTTTTTTAAATGATTTTTTTGAAATTTTTTTATTTTTTTAGGGGCCGGACCGGACCCGGCCCAGCCATTTGGGCTCGGCCAAAACTGGCCCGGCCCAAGTGAGTGAATTATTTGGAGAATGTGAATAGTTTTTGCATGCAACTTTACAGTTGCAAACGGTGGAGTGAAGTGGGAGGCAACCTTGCGTGGGAGAAGCAGTTGCTGTCACTGGCCTGGAGTGAGGTTGGAGGTGGTCTGGGTAGTCGCCCTGAAGCTAGTGGCGGCGTCTGTGGAGGAGTCGCTACTACTGCTGCTGCCGATACTAGAGAAGGAAGAAAATGAAAATGGTGGTGCTGATGGGCTGCTGCCACTGTGGAGGAAAAATGATGAGCTTTCGGTGGAAAGGGATAAGTGTGGTGGAGAGGGTGGCAGACGAGCTGGTGGCAGGGTGGCTTGGAGTCATTAAGAGCACGGTGGAGAGAGAGTGTAGAGAGAGAGACTTGTTGCAGGAAAAAAACTAGGGAGGATACTGGTTTTTTCTGACTTTTGGACCCAATTTTCTCCTCTCTCAGGTCATCAATAAAGCACAATGGAAGAGGGTAATCTCATCTACACCGGGGTAAAATTTCAGCCCATGATTTGGTTGGGAAGGATCCCAACCGTTGGTTCAAAGTAGCCTCTATGAGTTGTCAAATCTGCAGGAAAAGGCTGCCTGAGTAGACCTTTTCACGCCGTCGCCAGTGTCGCCGTGTTGTCATTCATCCTGAATAGTTCACATGCAATTGTAGAGGAGCTGCAGAGGATCTTTATGGAGAAATCAAGCATTAAATGCACCTACAAAGTAGGCACCCAGGCAATTTCTTTCAGGTAAAAGAAGAAGACAATGAACAGTGACCAGACGATGCGTCGTCTAGTCCTCTTTTTTTTTTAATGTAAAACGGCGTCATTTTGGATTGAATTAGGAATTTAAACTGATTTTTAATTTAGTTCTCTAGCTTTCAATTTCTTCCAATTGAACCCCTAATTGACCCTAAACTTTTGATTTAATGCAATTAGACCCCTGCTGAACTTCAACTTCAACCCCGTATTTACGCGTATTTTGCAATATGGTCCTTGGTCTTGGATTTATACAATTTAACCCCTAATTGACCATTAAACTTTCAATTTCACCCTCGATTTTCTATCAATTAAGCCCCTAAAGTCTAGTGCCTTTTGCAGATTGGTCCTTCGTTGTCAATTGCTTCAATTTAACCCCTAATTGACCCCAAAACTTCAATTTTCTTGCAATTTGGCCTCTAATTTCAATCAATTAACTTGGTAAAAATTAAATTTGGTCTCTTAAAATTCTAATCTCCTCAATTAAGCCTAAATTAGGCTCCCAAACTTAATGTTTCACCAATTAAGCCCCAAATAAAATTAATTTGACCCATTTAAAGTATAATTAAGTCCTTGCAATTAATTAAATCCTTCAATTAGACTCAAATTAATTCTTAAGCATAATTAAAATTCAATTTGGCCCATGATTAAATCAAATTGGCCTATTAAAAATGTAATTATGTCCTTGGCCCATGCAAATTCATCCAATAAACATTTAATTTGACATTGAATTTGCATTTGTTTCTTCATTTTTTGGCATAATGGGGTACAATTAGATCTTTAATTTCCTTCAAAATTGCAGCTTGATATTTTCCTATTTTTATAGTCCTCCTTGATCTGCTTTCTCCACGTTGCTAGCCTTATTTATTTTTATTTTTTTTGAAAAAAAGTGAATTTTGAGGAATAACCCATAATTGGGTTATGACACTTAAGGTGAGGGGATTGTAACATCCCACATTGAAAGAAGAGTGTCCGGAGTTAGGGCATATTAAGGCAGTTGGTACCTAACCTTGCAAGACGCGTTTTGGGGCCTGTGGACTGCCATGAATAAAACCGTGAGGCGTGGAAACCGGGTTGGGCTGAGCCATAGCGGACAATATTCTGCAAGGGGAAGTGGATCGGCCCTTACATTGATAAAGCTTCATCAAAATCTTCACAATCAACTGGTCCGAAACGAGCCCAATGTTCTTCCTCAAAAACCTCCCATGTCAATTCTCTCCATTTCTCTATGTAGGCACGGCGTAGCTATTGCCACCATTGATTAGCTTCACCTGCGAGGTGGAATGACGCCAATGACACTTTTTGTGCTGCCATGGTGCCTTGGTATTCAAAAAATTGTTCCACTCTAGTGAACCATTTAGTTGGATCATCACCAAAGTATCTTGGAAATTCAAGCTTTGTCAACTTGGATGAGAACATCTGTCTTCCTCCTTCTGCAGACTCCTTAAACTCTTCCTTATTGTGGTGAGAATGACCACTACGGTCATTGGTGTTACTGCTGGATGGGTCTTTAGTTGAGAGCAAGGCCACAGATAGCTTATTGATGACTTTCTCCATGTGATGTAACTTGTCATTAAGACCGAGTTCCATCCGACTCACACTATCTTGAAGTCCTCAAGCTCAGCTTCTAAATTTTCAATTCTTTCTTTGTTGGTTGCCATTGTAAGATATACTTGTCATACCAATGATAGATCCCAGTCAAAGCTATTACAATTGCTAATTAGATAAAATTCCTTAGGGTGAGGATGAACCACAATAATTTACTCTGAATAATCATACTCATTACTGTATAATGAAAGGGTTTAAATACTTAAAACAAGGAATTCAAATAGCTATAGTTAACAAAATAATAGCTAACAGCTATGGAACAAGCCTTCCAATAGAATGATGCCAGCAAATCCTCATGCAACTGGTGTTTTCTCCACATCCCCTGCATGTGGCACGCTTCTCCCCTGCATGAGGCACGTCTCTTGCATGATTCATGTCATAAACCATAGATTCTTGATAGGAACACGTAGTGACCTTCTTGGTGGTTTATCAAAAGAGCTATAGAAATTCCATTCTCAGAGTAGAGAAGCAGCAAAGACAATCCTTACATGATCCCACTTCCAACAGAGAATATTAATTAACAAGAAATCGAAACATTGCTTAAGTCATAATCAGAGGTGAAGGCGATAAGTAGGAGTGGCGAACAGATGGTTTGCTCTCGGGGTTACAAGACCAAACGCCTCACTCATGTCCAATTCCTCCGGCAACATATTGTTAGGAAGCTCCCAGTCAAAGCAATGCACCAGCTGTGCCACAATTTGCCGAACCATGGTTAGTCCCAAATGCATTCCAGGGCAGCCCCTGCGCCCAGCCCCGAAGGGGAGAAGCTGGAAATCGCGTCCACGAACATCTATGTTACTCCCAGCAAACCTCTCTGGAATAAACTTATTTGCATCAGTCCAAGCACTTTGGTCGCGTCCAATAGCCCAAACGTTTACAATAACACGTGTTTTTTGCGGGATGAGGAAGCCATCTATGGTGCAATCTTCCATTGACTCGTGAGGGACAAGTAGAGGTGCCACTGGATGGAGCCTGAAAGCTTCCTTTATAACCATGTGCAAGTACTCCAAGCCCTCCAAGTCTGATTCTTCCACCATTCTATCCATGCCTATTTTCTCTTCCAGCTCTTTCTGGACTTTCTTCATTACTCTTGGATGCTTGATGAGCTCGGAGAGAGTCCACTCAATTGCTGCGGCTGGGGTGTCCATTGAGCCTACAAGCATGTCCTGAAAGAGAAAGGTACAGATTTAAGGATAATCATGTGATTTATGTGCTGCTTACTAACAGTTATTTTAATTCTATGCGTTCTTACCAAGATTATGGCTTTGATGTTGCCTCGACCAATACGATACTCAGTTTCTTCAGATCCCAAGAAGTCTAACATGACATCAACAAAATCTTTGGTTCTGTTTTCATCCTTGAATTGAATGTGCTCATCAATAATCTTCTCAAAGAAGTTATCAAAAACCTTGCCTACGGCCTTCATGCGCTTTGTAAGACCCTGAAGGTCAAGTGGCGCAATTGGAGGGATGTAATCACCGAAGTTAAAACTTGCTGCTAAACGCATGCCCTCATGAATCACTGGTTTGAACCCCTTCTCATCAAATTCCTTTTCCATGTATTTCTTTCCAAAAACCATCCTACAACTGATATCAGCGCTTAGAGATGAGACCTTGGCGCTAAGATCAACAGCAGCACGCTCACGAGAAGCATCTTTAATGTAGTCAATCAAGAGGTCAAGCTCTTCTTTCCTCGAGGACATGAAAGAATTTATTTTATGGTTGCTAAGCAACTCAAGGGTACACATCTTGCGCACGTTGCGCCAATAAGAACCGTATGGAGCAAATGTTAAGCTCTTCTGCTCGTAAGAGATATGCTTCGCAGCCTCATTTGGTGGCCTATTAGCGAACACGAGGTCATGGGTCTTAAGAATCAATTCGGCAGCCCGAGGCGATGAGACAACTACAGTAGGCACCAAGCCTAACCGCATATACATGATAGGGCCATACTTGTTTGCTAGTTGATGCAAGTCATGGTGAGGGAACTTCCCTAGCAAATGTAAGCTACCAAATATGGGAAACCCTATTGGACCAGGGGGTAACTTGCTATCCTTGATCTTTCTTTTCGACAGCCAAGCTAGGACGAAGAAAGCGAGCGGAATCAAGGCTAGAGTGGTTAATATCCAAGCCATGCTGTGTCTGATTTATTAAGGTTGGGTTCTTTGTGCCAGTGGTGAGCTATAGCTAGCTTTTCTTAGTGAAAGCAAACCTAAATCCAACTCTTGCTTCATAAAGAGAAGACGCTGCACATATATATAATCGTAACTAGGGAGATGATAACAGGAAGAAAGACAAACTGGGGATAAGTTCAATGTCTTTGTTTGTATCGCTTCTTGTTTTTTATTTTGAAGAAAGGGATCAATTGTGGATATCTGAACTCATTTACTTGTCTCAATTTGGTTCCACCAATTCTACTAGTAGGAGGAAATCAATCAAGAAAAAGACATCAATGTTAGTATAAAGGTATGGTTTCTTGCGTGTAAGGGTGGGACATTGACACATGAGATAATAACAGCTCGTTTGTTTTTTTATTTAAAAAAAAAAACTTAAATTTATTTTATTTTTTTATTTTAAATTAATATTTTTTTATGTTTTTATATTATTTTAATATGGTGATATTAAAAATGATTTTTTAAAAAATATATTATTTTAATAAATTTCTAAATTTAAAAGTATTTTGTAAAACAACGGTTATGACATGCTCAAATTTCCTCAAAAAATTTAGCAGGATGAATAGTACTTAGTCATGTTAGGGAAAGTTGAAGCAAAACAAATTTAGTGAGATTTTGTTATAGCCATAGCCAAAAACCACACTTGTGAATATTCTTTAGTTTTGCAAGTTTAACCAATCTAGACTGTTTCAAGGTACGTAGTGATATTTTAGCTTCTTCTACTCGATAAAATTTGTTTGTACGGCTAATGATCTTATCTCTAATGGAAGATTCTATTAAGAAGAGTTAAATTTCTTTTTCTTTTTCTTTGTTTTATTTTTAATCATATCCTACCAAGTGAAAAAGACAGACTGAGACCCTTATAACATTATTATTTTTTTCTAACTTCAACTTTTGGTAGGAAGCCAGGAACAGCTGAGATGGCAATTTCTAATCTTTGTTCTGTACGTCGACATGGGTTACTTCCTATTGTATTCAATGAGTTGTGTTATAGCAAAATTAACTGAACATTGCTGGAATGAAAATGACCTGAAAGCTGCCTGCCTTTTCTTTTATCTTGTATGGGCAATGACGACCTGGGACAGAAACAAGCTTAATCCCAAAAAGTATTGTTGGTGCGCTTGTCGTGATTGAGTATTTTACTAGCAATCCTTTATGCTAAAACCTAGCAGTTGTCATCAAACCATTAATCACTGTCGATGGACCAAGATTAATCTAAAAATTTTAATATTTAATAGAAAGATACTTACTATAAGCCGGCATATAATAATCATGAACCCAATTAATAAGCCCATATCTAACACCTTGTGGGCTCGAGCTGCATACCCGAGCCCAACACCTTGTTGTGGTCTCAAGCGCACAACGCAAGCCCAATGTTGAGCGCAAGCGCAACATCTTTTGGGCTCTTGTGGTGCTCCCGAGCCCAATCCTCTTTTTTTATTAATGCATGTATAAGAGATATTTATCTCTCATAAATGTTATCATTATAAAATTATTCTGCAGCTCCTCCACTCAAGAAGAAACCAAGGTTTAAGGGTTATAAATTCCCCTTGAACTATCTAGGTCAAAGGATCAAGACTTTACATTTAAAAGACATATATATCCAATAGAAGAATCACTTTGTTCTTAGAATTTAAGGCATATTTATTACTCTTCTTATCTATAAGATTACCTATTTGAGAATCGAAGGGTCCTCAAAACCCCCAAGAGAGAACTTTTTGTAGGTATCCAGAGGCATTTATCAAGAGACAATTTCCTTTACTTTGGAGAAAAGGAGTCATTTTAATGGATATTTGATTAACATTGTTGCACCCGACATCACAGCGGCCTTAAAAATTCTATGGTATAAAACTTATTTTTGACATCTTGTTCTTTGATAGGAAAATGTATGTTTAAGGAGTCGTCACCTAGTATTATGGTCACTAGAAAACCTAACTGGTCAACAAAGATTCTATGGTTTGGGACTAGTTGTAGCTAGAGAAGGTATTAGCACCCCTACCGCACCCTACCTGAGGTAAGCTGCATTGCTGGTTTTGTTTTAAATTGCTAAAAGTTTGTTGGTTTATGCTATGATGGTTTACTTGTAACATTCATAACTCTAGCGTCGGTGAATATTCAACTACGGATACTTCCAACTTTAATGTTGGTAAATATTACGTAACAAAAAAAACAATAATAACAAAATATAATAAAATAAATTTAAATAAGTATTCTTTTTATTTTTTTATGCATGCATATAGATTTTTACTTGTATTTTTTTGGGTTGAGCTTAGCTCGTATGGGCTGGACTGGGCTGAGCTGAACCCAATCGGCCCAACCTGGTCACCGGCTTTTTACCCGTAATTAAATTTCTAATGCACAGTGTTGGGGAATTATTTCGCAAAACTGGAGACACTTACCTGGGAGCAGGATGAAGGCGATGGCGTGCTGTTCCTCCCTTCGTTTACTTTTCCTCTGGTTTTTTTCTTTTCTTTTGCTTTCTCTCGATGTAACCTGTTCTTCTCTTCTGCTTGTCTCTTTTCTCCTTATGTGCCCACTGTTTCCTCTGGTTCTCTCCCCCTCGTCTTCTCTTTGCCTCTGTTTTTAAAGAAAAATAAATCACCCTGGTTCCTGGAACCTGCTGCTTGCAGTTGCAGACGAAGATGACAGTGTGGAAGGGCTGTTCCACCAACGCTGCTTCCTCTCCTCTGTTTTAGTTTTCCTTTGCTTTCTGGACTCTCTGCGTTTACTCCCCTGTCCTCCTTCGCGTCCGTCTGCTCAGGGTAGTGGTGCAACCAGAGACGAGGCTGGTGTTCGTGCGTTAGCTGGCCAATGCTTCTCTCTGTTTCTGCTACGTTTGTTTCTCTAGTCTTTCCCTGGTTTTTTCTTTGTTTTTTTTTTTCTTTCTTTCGGTTCCTTCTTCTCCCTCTTCCAGCTCTCCCGTGTCTTCTTTCTTTTTTACTTTCTGTGATCTCTCTCTGTCTTGGAAAGATCAATTAGACTCCTACAGTACCACCGCCTTTTCAATTGGGTCATTGAATTTTAATTTCTTGCAATTTTGACCTAAATCAGCCTTAAAATTTGGTATTTTTTTAATTAAACCTCTAATTTCATTAATTAAATTAATTACAAGTTCAATTAAGTCCTAAACTTATCAATTCTTCAATTAAACTCTTGATTTGGTTAATAAAACTAATCTAAAATTTAATTAAATCCCAAAACTTTCAATCATGTTGCCCTTAACCCAAATTTTAATTCATTCTTCATTTATTTTATTTTTTATTTGTTTTTTTCATCATCATTTTTTCATTTTTTTTTCATTTTTCATTATCATTTTTAAGGAAATAAAAGGGTAAAAAATTAGGTTATGACAAACATTTAATTCACCAAAAAACCTTATTCCAAAACACATCAGATTCTTAAACATCATAAATTGGCATCATTTGTGAGAAAAAGATTAAAAAAAACCATCAATTTTCTTTTTACAACTTGTGTTTGACATTTCAAGATCATTTCATGACGGATAGCAAAGACACACCCGGACTTGGACGCGTAACAAATCTACCTGTTAATGCAAGTACTTTTACCCAACCAAAATTCCAACAACTTATTAATCAAGTACAACTCCTGATTCAAGCGGTTTTAGCTACTTAGGGAAAAAATTGAGTTGTGCCAACCCATCAAGTCTCGACACCCTTAGTAACATTAGAGGCCCTGATACCACCATAAAAGGCTGCTTGTAGTATGTGCAAGCAGTTACGTTACTTTGAAAAGTCTAGGCAAAAGAACATTAATTCACCAAAGATCGCTCTCATCATCAGGATATCCCTACATAAAATGGATATTCAAGGCATGTTACTTCTCATTACCATAGGATGTGTAATACCACTAATCTCATCATTCCGCACCAGAATACTTAAGCTCCCCGGAACCAAGTAGACAAAAGGATAAATGGAGGCCAACCTTTGAGAAGATCTAAGAAGATGCCTACAACCCTGATTAAGTACGGGGCTCTCCCCGTCTATACAAGTTTTGAATACCCGAATTCTTTAATACTATATCTCTATAAAAATGAGCTTGGATAAATATGATGGTTTTACCAATCCAAAAAAACATGTGCTAAATATGCATAGTAACTTGGAGTTGGTAATTCATGAGAGTGGTGTGATGTGAAAGATACTGTTTACAACCTTTATAGGGTCTAGCATGCTTGGTATAACAACTTAGAACCAAGTTCTATTTAATGATTCAGAGATCTACCTGCAAAGTAGAGTTCCATGGAGCTCTTTGGGTTTACCCAGTCAGATGATGAATATTCCACAAGGGCATACTTGAAAAGGTTTAGCGAAGAGATGCTCAAGATAGATGAGTTGCTTGCGCTAGTGGCGTTTGAGGCCTAGACACATATGCATACTCCAATCGTCAAATCTAGAAATCATTGGTGAAGCTTTAAGATATGGGTGAAGAGAGGAAGTCCCTTCCCCTGTTAGTGTTAGGCAGGAACTAGAAAGATCAAAAGTTGGTTCTAAGTCAGCTAGTAATCTAAAAAAGTTGAAGAGACGACTTAGTCATAGCCAAACTGACTGTGATCATAGGTAGGTCATGTATGAAAAAAACCTACCAACGAAGGAAGACTTTTCAGGGATAAGAGACATAGGTTTAAAGAGAAAGCTAAAAAAGGATTTTTTGTGTATAATCTTGTATAATCTCGAATGTTATTAGTTTCGGTGTGTAGACCAAAAATTACAATGCAAGAAAAAATTTCTAGATTCATGGAGATATAAAAAAGCATATAAAGTTTAAGGTTCCCAATTTTAAGGGAATTCCTGCCAAGATGACAGATCCTACTGTAGGTAACCAAATATGAACCGGTACCATAGGCATTTTGATGGCGAAAGAGGTGAAAGAAGCAATCCATAGAAAGATTTGGCGTCGCTCACTAAATTCCATATTGTTCATAACTATTCATTTTTTATTTTTTAAAAAAATTCTTATAATTTAATCCATAACAAATTTCACATTGGACCTCACACTAGAGTATCTATATTAAGATACGACGGAGGGTACCAAAGACCTGAGGAGTGGGGTAAAGAAACATGCTCTATGAAGAGAATTGTATGTCCTATCTAACAAAAGCTTGCTTAAGGTTAAGCAAGTCATAAAGAATAATATACAGGTGGAAGAGGCCAATGTGTTACAACACAGACCTCCTCGTTTTTATAAGAATAACTAACCTAAAGGACCTTCCAGGAGGAATCATCCCTTGATTTGGAATTCGAGCTCTAGAAATAACAGGAAGGGGTCATCCCGTACGTGATTGATATCCACATCTTGAGAGGTTTTCCACTCCTTTAAACACCTATAAGTATGGCATGTTTTACCGGGACAAAGAGCATGATATCGAACAATGATATACCTTGAAGAAGAAGATCAATCATTTGATAGCCAAGGGCTATATTCAACAATTTATGAAGAGGGATACCTGCATTGAGCAAGGCAGATAAGAGTTCAACCATTCCACATGTTTTAGCTATAAATGTCATTTCACATGCACATGCTACGGTGAAGAATCTGAAGATACCTCTTCTTTTCTTACATAGAGAAATATTAAAAACAAAACAAATATATTTATCAAGTCTACTGGGTAAAAATACCACATATACTTAGAGGGCTACTAATGAATTGAGATTTATCGATATTTTTTAATATTTAATAAAAAAAATATTCACTTTTAACATAAGCCCATAATAGTCATAGGAACAATTAGTGGGCCCACACTCAACACCTTTTGGGCTTGGGCTGACGCTCATGCCTAAGTGTTGGGCAAGCGCCTAACACCATGTATTGGGCTTAGGCGCCTAGCTTGAGCCTAATGCTAAGTGCACGCCCAACACTCTTTGGGCTCGAGTGGTGCTCTCGAGCCTAATCCCAAAGGGCGTGCCTAGTCTTTTTAGGCCCCTGTCTTTTTTTAATCCAATGACATGGCCTAATATTCTTGGATCTAATTAGTTTCTTAAGCCCATTTTACCTTTTCCCTCATTCATGCATGTGGAAGGGATATCTAACCTTATTCATGCATGTGGAAGGGATCCAATGTTATCATGGTAAAATTATTTTTTAACCTCTCTAATCAAGCCCTTGAATCACCCAGGTAAGAGGTTCAAGATTTTTCATACAAAAGACATAATTATTCAAGATTTTACATTCAAAAGACATATATATTCAACACAAGAACCATCTTATTCTTTGAATTTAAGGCTCTCTAACATATTTATTACTTTTTTTTCTCTATAAGATCATTGACTTTACCATCAACAAATCCTCTAAAATAAATTTTTTTTAGGTATTCAGAGGCATTCATTAAGAGACAGTATCCTTTACTACGGAGAAGAGAGTTATTTACATCATTTGATCAATTTAAACATCATCAACTATAATATCACATGATTGGGTTACGGGGTATATAATTTTAGTTATATTGTTATTATCATTTAGAATCTTTTAAGAAGTAATCTTTATTATTATTGAGATTATGTAAAAAAAACAAAGATCATGGTTTAATTCTTTGAACAAGTGTATTAAAGTCACTAATTTTTAGTCAAGCATGTTTATCTAATCTCAATTTTGAACCAAATTTTCTTGCATGAATTCTTTTCCAACTATTATCAACCAGTAAAATTAGATGTTATGCATTTCCTATTTCTTCTTATTCTAGCAACAAGTTCATCTGTGATAAAAACAACTATAAAATCATATTATTCATGCACACCCACACAGTTCATCTGTGATTGGCGTTTAAAGTTATCTGAAGAAGGCATTACTCTCTCACTCATGCACACCCACACAGTTAAATTGGAACTGCAATTGGCATTAACTCTCTCATTTGCTTTCATATCATCTTGTCACAATCTCAAATTATTAACAAGAACTAATTGAGGAAGGAAATCATTGTTCCTCTCTTCACATGTTAATTTTTATTAGAACAGTAACATTTTTTTCTTCTTTTTTTTTGGCTTTTTTAATTTTTATATTTCAACATTGGGTTTATTATAAATTGGACATTTTTATTTATTTTGGTTTCCTTTATATGGAGTTATCAAGGTCTTGGAAAACATCCTAGCATTGGGTTTGTACTCATTTTTATGATTGTCCGCTTTTTTCTATCATACTGTTAAAAACAAAATGGTGTATCATATTGTTAAATATATAAAATTCGGTTTCAAAAATAAAACATGATTATTATGAATTGGGCTTTATGATTTATTTCAATTTACTTTTTATAGGATTATCGTAATCTTAGAAAAACATACTAGCATTGAGTTTGTGCTTCTTTTTTTGGGCATCTATTTTTTTTATCATATATTAAATAAAAAATAATTCCAAAAAAACATAATTATTAAGAATTAGGCTTCATGATTTATGTTTTATGAGGTTATGTGGTGTCATAAAAACATCATGATATTGAGTTGGTACTCGGTTTTATAAGCGTTTATTTTTTATTTAAATAAAAATTATATAAATGAAGTTCATGAGCCAGGTTGCAAGTTTGGCAGAATAACCTAGATAGACTCGGGTTGTTTCAATGTGTCGTCGTCTCAATTTTTTTAAGAAAATATATCATCTCGAAAAACATTTAAAATCAAACCGTGTTTTTACTAGTTTCTCGAGTTTCATTTAAACCATCAAATCAACCTAATCATGTCGAGACAACTCTTATACAGTTTAATTTAAAGCTCAAGTTAGGCAAGAAGTATGGTTGGGAGATTTCAAATTTGAATTATTGAATTAGGCTTATTTCCCTTGGTTTGGAGATTATTTTTTTACATGTAAAAAGATTTTGGTCCTCTCGCAAACGTAGCATGAGGAATTAATCTAGTAATTTGCTAAAATCAAATAGACGTAACTAGTCAATGACTCGCATGACGTCACAAGGACTTTTTACCAATGTTATTAAATATAGCTAAGCCTATCGGGTCAACATAGTGACCTAGTGTCCTGGGCTTTAGACTAGGTTGAGGTTTCACCTAGAGTGGCCCAGCTGACTTGGTGGGTGCACCTGTGACCAAGCCAAAACCTAGTTTGACTTTTTTTGCAATAAAAATAAAAATAAAAATGATGTCAATTTAATTTTCTTATAAGAAAATTAGAACAATGATGTTTTGGATTGATTTAGAAGAATTCAGATTAACCTGTCCAATCCACGACAATATTTCATACCCTAGCTTTTTGAAATGATTTTTTATTTAAATAAACAAGTATAAAAGTAAACATCTACAAGAAAGACAACAAATAAAACTATTGAGAAGAAATGTATTTATTCAGCCTAAACTTCATTTCCTTACTAATGCATCTAATGATAGAGCTTTTTTTTAGAAAAATAAATATTCTTCTTAGTTAAGTTCATGTTTTTCTATTTTTGATTTTTCTATTTTGTATTATGATGTTTTTCATAAAAAAAAAATTTCATATTTGAAGGAATTATTTTTCCTAGTTTATTTTTCCTATTCAATAGAATTATTAGGGGTTTCTAGTTTTTTACTATATAAAAAGTTGTAGAAGTCTTTTGGCAAATGAAGATTGTGATGAATAAAAATTAAGTATTTTGAGAGTCTCTGGTAAATATGGTGTTCTCGTTGTTTGAGGGTTTTGAGTTGTAACAAATCACATATCCTTCTCTTCCATCTAAATTAATTAGTATCAGAGTCCAATGATTCTTAATGGTTTTAGTTGAAGGTCATAGAGCACAAGTATCAAAGCTCAACTATTCTTGGTGGATAGTTATTGTGTTCCATTGAATAACTATAATTGAAAGAGGTTGCGGAACTAGACAAGCTCATGTTGGAGGGGATTAGGAGGTTCCCCCTCAGGAAAAAGACATGGCAAAACTAGTGTGTTGATTCCATCTGCATTAGTTGTTGTTATTGGAAATCTTGATGGTAGGATTCATGATAGGGTGACTCATATAAATATGTTCTGTTTGGAACTTAGATGTAGGAGCTTTCATAGGAAAATATTATCTTTTTTGTTAATGTTATGTTTTTCTATTTTTATTTTCTTGCTCTATATTATAATAGTTTTTTAGGTTTTTTTCTATTTGAAAGGAATAATTTTTCTAGTTTATTTTTCCCATTCAATATTATTATGAGTTTCCAGTTTTTTTTATATATAAAGGGTTATAATAGTCTTTTGGCAAGTGCTGACTTTAATGAATAAAAAATTAATTCTTTTAAGAGTCCCTTTATAATTATGATGTTCTAAGTTTTTAAGGGCTTTAACTTGTAACAAACCTCTTATTTTTAATTTCCATTTGCGTCAAAATTTCTTGATTGCTTGCATGAAAACATGTTTTTTTTTTATTTGTAAGTATTGTTTTTTAAATAAAAACTTATCATGATCTTTGTCGCACGTGTGTAGCATCGCAACGATCGAATCCACACTTAAAATTCTAAGTGTTGGCATCATGAGAAAAATCGGGAAAAATGGGGAGACAAGAAATTCTTATCTTTTATCTGTGGAAAAAATAGAATGGGAGTCGCCACCTAGTATTTTGATCACTAGGAAGTTTAACTGGTCTTAGAGATCAAGTACGGGGACTGGTTGTGTAAAATGGAAGGTATTAGCACCCCAAATACACCCTACCTAAGGTAGGCTGCATTGTTTTATTGTCTGATAAAATCTAAGGTCTTGTCGTGTTTTCTAGTTGTTGGTCCGTCTGTAGTTTAAGAAAAGTTCTCCTTGGTAAGGAGATCCTTATCTTATCAGCTAAAACCTAACTGTTCTAACATCAACAAAAGAATTTAATATCTAGAATATGTCTTACGTATAAGTTTGTAACCCCAGATATTAAAAGAAAACAAAATATATTTTTTTTGAAATTTTTGAAATTTTGGCCTAGTTCTCGCGACTTTAATAAACTGGTTATTAAAGCAAAAATGCATGCTAATACATATTTTTAAAATTTTCTTTGTTGTATGAAAATACAATATGATTTTTATTTTATTTTTGAGAGATTTGGCCATATGCATGAAAACAAAACATTTTTTTTATGTTTTGACAAAAACCAGGTATTTTAATACCGGATTTGTATCTTTAAAGTATAAAAATACAAACCAATATTGATCAAAATGTAGTAAAAAATTTACGAAAAATCACTGATTTTTTGAATATTTTATTTTTTTGGACTGGGCCCAGCCGGCCCATGTGGCCTGGCTGGACCCAACAACTCAAACCCGGTCACTGGCCCAAGCCAATGACTCGGCAGGCTGAGAGACCATGCATGCGTGAATTTGTTTCACGCGTGCATGAATAGTGCGAAGGTAATTAAATTACCTTCGCACAGTGTATATGCTCATTTGTAGATTCAAGAGAATATGAAGACGAACGCACAAGTTTCTAGAAGAATTGAAGATGATAACAATTCTGGTCTTGCGTTCTTTTTATTATTCTGGACTCTCTCTCTGGGTTTCTTCCTTTCTTTTGTTTCTTTGGTTTTATTCCTTTGCCTCTGCTTCCGAAGGTCAAGGGACAGCAACGATGGAGGCTGGTTGCTGTTGTGTTTTTCTTGCTTCTGTTCGTCTGTTCCTCTGTTACCGTTTCTCTATGCTGCCCAGTTCTCCTTCATGTCTACCTCTGTTTCTTTTTATTCTCCCTGTTCTCTTTTTCTCCCTCTCTATCTCGTCTTTCTCCTTGTGTTTCCCCCCTATTCTGCTCTCCTCTCTTCCCCCTTTGTTTTTTTATGTAATCAAGCCCCCCGGAAAAGTTGCAATTGGATCCCTTGATTTTAGCATCTTTTCCAGTTTAGTCCTTGGTTTCGGATTGTTTCAATTACGTCTCTAATCGGCCATCAAACTTCAATAATTATGCAGTCAAGCCCCTAATTTGACCAAATCAACTCTTCAAAATTATAATTGGACCCCCGAACTTTAATTTCCTCTAATAAAATCCTAAATTGACTTAAATATTAATTTTTCTTGCAATCAAACCCTCCATAAATTCAATTAGACCTTAGATTGATCTATAAACATCTGATTTTAGACTTTTCTTCCTCAAAATTTGAATTTTCCTTGTCAACAGGCTCTCATCAATTAAAAATATACTGTAAAATGTATTTTTGAACGCCCTCAACCAATTTTGACCTTTTTCGGTATTCCAACATTCTTTTCTCGCTCCTATTATTTTTTAGATTTCTTCTGAATATATATATATTCTTTTGTATTTTCTTATTTTTGTGTGGGAATCCAACAATGGATAACAACAATCTTATAAGCAAGTTTAGAAAATACTAAAACAATGTAAGCCCCAAGAATTATTTTAAAAAAAAATTGGATAAATAAGACATCATAGGGATTTTATTCTAATAAAAATAAATTGTTATTAGAGGGATTCTTTAAAAAAAATTAAAAAAAAAAGGAAATTGGACCAAGTTAGTATAAAGAAGAGTATTAAATCTTAGAAGAAATTCAAGAAAAAAACAAAATAATGAATTAAAGGAGTTATGGGGCAAAATTTTAAATTTTATAAACTTCT
>Ga0325402_1001263_pt1 | contig 20261 bp, 14 predicted proteins | sample PopdelMetagenome_22_FD_207212 | JGI IMG/M metagenome (GOLD analysis project Ga0325402, IMG submission 207212) | Populus deltoides microbial communities from Bellville, Georgia, United States - Xylem-PdKOR-R3 | ecosystem: Host-associated > Plants > Phyllosphere > Stem > Wood/Secondary xylem...
CTTAGCCTAGTCCTCTTTTTGTCTCTTCACTTTCAATTGTTAATCACATCAATCAATCCTTTGAATTGTGAGATATACCTGCATTCAAAACAAGCATTTACCATAAATTATATTATTAGACTTGTTAGTATAAAACATGCTTTAGTTAGGGAATTTAATGATACTTTAGTGCAATACGATGATATAAAGCCTTAATGAGAATGCACTTATAAGTATTAATCACTGGTCGACCAGTTTCACTTGAAGATTTCAATTTATATGTGTTTTGTGGTCTTCGGGGAGAGTTTAAAGACTTAGTTACCAGTCTTATTGCCAAGGCTGAACCTTTATCATATGCAGATCTTCACAGCCATCTCCTCACACATGAATTTCTTCACAAATCTTCTACTGCCATACATGCTCCTCTGCTGCCCACACCCAGCATTCCATCTTCTGCTCTTGTTGCGTAGCGCCAGACTTTTGACAATTCTGGCCGCAACAAGGGCCGCTTCAACGGTGGCTGGCGTCCCAACCAGTCCAACAGCAGAGGCAACCGATTTGCTGGCTCCAGATCTGATCACCACAGCTTCCAAAACTCCTCCTTCGGTGACAATAGGCAGGGCTCTTAGCAGCGCAATAGGGGCAGAATCCACGCTGCCAACTGTGTCAGAATTTCGGCCATATAGCTCCCCATTACCCTCAATTCCAGCAGCGAGGTTATGGCCAACAGCCTACTGCCAATCTGATGCAGCGCAATCTCTCCTCAACCGGTTTTGTTGATTGGTTTTCGGATACCGGTGCCAATCAACACGTCACACCTGATCTTGCCACCTTGACTGCTTCAGAACCGTATCTTGGTAATGATAATTTGCATGTTGGTGATGGTAGGGCCTCCCTATATCTCATCTTGGTCATACAAAAATATATACACCACATCGTTCTTTCACCTTATCTAATGTTCTTCATGTTCCTGCAATTACGAAACCTCTGCTCTCTGTTTAGAAATTTTATCTTGATAATAATGTTTATTTTGAATTTCACCCTCGTGTGTTTTATGTCAAGGATCTCAACACCCATGAAATCCTTCTCTCAGGTGAGAGTAAATATGGTCTCTATGCCCTTACCAAGTCTTCCGTCACGTTAGTTCCTCAAGCTTATTGGCCTCCCTGTACTTCTGCCTCTGCCGATTTATGGCATCGTCGACTAGGTCATCCTACTACACGTATTTTTCAATTGTTAATCTCAAAAAATAAGATCATTTGTAACAACAAACGTCTTAATTTTCAATGTCAAAGTTGTCCTTTAGAAAAATCATCACGTTTGTCTTTAGGACCTACGGGTCACAAAACTTCTGCTCCGCTTGAATTAATTTTTAGTGATGTATGGGGCCCTGCTCCTCTTTTTTCTTCAGATGGCTATCGTTATTTTGTTATCTTTGTTGATGCTTATACTAAATATGTATGGTATTATCCTCTCGTTGCCAAGTCTGATGTTTACTCTGTTTTTCATCAATTTCAGACTCTCGTTGAACGTCAATTTTCATTAAAAATAAAATCTGTTCAAACTGATTGGGGCGGTGAATACCGCAAATTATCCATATTTTTTCAGACTGTTGGTATTCATCATCGTTTGATTTGTCCTCACACTCATGAACAAAATAGCACAGTAGAGCGTCGTCATAGACATATTGTGGAAACAGGTCTTACTCTTTTAGGGCAATGTAAAACACCTTTTTGATTTTGGAACTATGCTTTTGAAACCTCTGTTTATCTTATAAATCGCATGCCTACTCCTGTTCTTGCCCATTGCTCTTCGTTTGATTGTTTATTTCACTGGTCTCCTGATTATCATTTTCTGCGTACTTTTGGGTGTCTCTGTTTTCCTTTTCTGTGTCCATATAATAATCATAAATTGGATTTTCGTTCCTCTCCATGTGTGTTCTTTGGATATAGTTCCTCCCATCTTGGTTATCGATGTTTTGACATTGCATCTCACCGTATTTATATTTCTCGTCATGTCCGTTTCCATGAACATGTGTTTCCTTTTGATAATTCTGAACATATTGCAAAGGTTTTTACCACAACCCCCATCCCACCCGCTACTGTCACCCTTCCAAACTTGTTAAACCACCCACCACCACCCACTTCCAACAGCCACCCAAACAACCCACAGCTCTGCCACTCCAAACATCCACCCGACCACAACTCCCGACCATCCCTTGGCCATCATCACATGCTTGTTTATCTAACCCTTATGATGCAGGTTTAGGTCGTAAATTGATCTCCTCTCCTCATGGTATTGGGGCACTCTCTAGCCCCTCATCTGCTTCGCCCACCCTGGCCAGCATTCCTACAGATTCGGTCTCTGCCGACAGCCCCTCCTCTGCTGACAGTCCTATACTGGAGGCTGCTTCTTCATCATCCTCTCACGCAGGTCTGCAACTTATGGTTGATTTATCTTCTTATCAGCTGCCACCATCTTCCCCTGTGTCTCCACCAGCACGCAGCAGCCATCTTATGACTCTCAGACCGCGGCAGCAAACCTGGCTGCTTCTGCTGCCACCACCTTTGCCTCCACACGGGTACTGCATTCTCCTTCTTGTGAACACTTTGCATTTTCTGATGCTGACCGGTATGCAGTTTGGCATAATGCTAAGTGTGATGAGATCGCTGTTTTGCGCTCAAATCGCACTTGGTCTTTGGTTCCGTTTCATTCTTCTATGAATGTTGTTGGTAGTAGATGGGTATATCGGATCAAACGTCGTTTTGATGGTAGTATTGAGCGCTACAAAGCGCGCCTTGTTGCTAGAGGTTTTACCCAGCAGGAAGGTATTGATTATTCTGAAACCTTCAATCCAGTTATTAAGCAGGCCACTGTCCGATTGGTTTTCTCTATCGCGGTTTCGCGAAATTGGAAGATTCATCAGCTTGATATTCATAATGCCTTCCTCAATGGTGTTCTTACTGAAGAGGTCTACATGAAACAGCCTCTAGGTTTTGTTGACTCTTCTCTTCCATCTCATGTGTGCAGATTGCACAAATCATTGTATGGTTTGAAACAGGCATCGAGAGCATGGTACACTCGTCTAAGTGATTTTTTGCTCTCCATCGGTTTCCAAGCTTCCAAGGTTGACACCTCCCTGTTTATCTTATCTGATGGTACTAATATCTTTTATCTCCTGGTGTATGTTGATGATATTCTGCTCACGGGTAGCAACTCTACTATGCTCCATCACCTTATACAGTTACTCAGCTTTGAGTTCAAGCTTCGTGACTTAGGTGTTGTTCACTACTTTCTGGGTATTAAAGTTCAGTCTACCGGTATGGGTTTAATGCTGCGTCAACATAAATATATTCTTGACATCCTCACCTGAGCTGGTATGACTTCCTGCAAACCAGTTGATACTCCAGTCTCCCCTTCAAAAGTCATTTTATTACCGGATCACTCATTCTCTGATCCTACATGATTTTGTCAAATCATGGGTGCTCTTCAATATCTTACCTTCACCCGTCCAGATATATGCTTTGTTATTAACAGAGTCTGTCAGTTTATGCATGCTCTTACAGATTCTCATTGGGTCGCTGTCAAACGTATTTTACGCTATCTTAAAGGTACGACATCTTATGGTTTCCATATCACTCGAGGCTCCTCTTTTGCTCTACATGGCTTTACAGATGCAGATTGGGCTGGTAGTATTGATGATCGCAAGTCTACGAGCGGCTATCTTGTCTTTTTTGGTCAAACGGTGATTTCTTGGAAATCCGGCAAGCAATGCACTGATGCTCGCTCCTCTACTGAGGCTGAGTATAAAGCCCTTGCTGATGGTACCGCTGAAGTCATTTGGCTTCAATACTTGTTAACAGATTTGCAGGTTCCCTCAGTCTCTGCTCCTACCATTTGATGTGATAATCTTGGTGCTACCTATCTCTCAGCAAATCCTATCTTCCATGCTCGTACTAAGCATGTTGAAGTGGATTATCACTTTGTTCGTGATCGTGTTGCTAAGAAAGAAATTCAGATTCGTTTTGTTCCCTCTCGAGATCAACTTGCCGATGTCTTCACTAAACCGCTTCCTATTGCATCCTTTACTGCTTTTCGGTTCAAGCTTCGAGTTGATCCCCCACCCTCAGCTTGAGGGGGCATATTATAGAATGTATATCATGTATCTATCAGAATAGGAAATTAATATAGGATGTTGTAATCATTACAGTTACTCATGTATCTATCAGAATAGAAAATTAATATAGGATATTGTAATCATTACAGTTACTGCAGTGTTCTACTGCCTCTATATAAATAGGAAGGTTGGCTAAGGCACAACCTAACACATTCCATTATTCTCAACTTTATAGATCCTTGAAATAACTATAGCAAGCATTGCATAAGGTTCACTCGGCAAGATTCATAGCCTTGTTAAAAAATAAAAGAAAAAAAGAAAAATCCACAATCAAAGAAAGAGTAATTAAAAAGAAAAGAATAAAAATCTCGGTTACCTTTTTGTTTTTTGTACTCCGATAGATCAAGGGAAATCTGAGAGCACAAATAATCTTGTGGTAGAAACATGAATAAATTAATATCTGAAACTACAGGGTACGGCTTTCTAAGGAAAATCAATGCATTGACTTTGATATGAACTCCTCCTAGAATTGTTTAAATGTCTCTTCGAAGATGCACTTTCTGTAATCGAAATGCTAAAACATGGCAGTTCTGTATTTGTGGAAAAAGAGGTGTGAATCCGTCTTAGATATTAATACAAATAGTGCCCACGGAAATGTCTTCCAGACATACTTTATACATAGATCCGTAATAGAAAATGACAGTGCATTGCCAACTTTACCAGTGGAGCAATCAAGCCCTAATATTGTGTCCTTTATTTGTCAATGAATAAATCATTAGTTTTCTCTCTTCGAATTTACATGGTGCTTTTCTTTTGCTTTCCTCTTTCAAGTTCCACAGCACCTTGCATTTCACACTCACTGATGAGCTAATTTTGTTTAATTTGAGGAAAAAAAAAGAAAAAAGAAAGAAAGAAAATCTCACTTCAACACACATAGCACTAAAACAAATAACACTCGAACATACTGAAGCTTTCTTATATGTTATGATGATGGTGGTGGTGTTGTCGATCTGTGCCCTAGCCGGAGCTCTAGATCAAGTTCTTCGTGTGCTAACTCCTTAAAGTTGTTGTCGCTGTTGATATCATTGCTATTATCAATTGATGCCGAGGGCTCGGCTTTGATTGAGTAACAATGAGAAGTATTTATCTCAGGTGGAGCTTCTAGAAAATTAAGAGATTTCTCTATCAAGTTGTTATGGGGATATGGTGTGATAGAGAGAAGAGTAGAAGGTGAATCAGTAGCACATGGATTCATAGTTGCGGGAGTGAAGACTCCATTAGGGTTTGGTAGTTGGTAAAGCAAGCATAACCCGGCATTTGGGGGATATTCTTGAGTTGGGATTATAAAAGTAGACGAGGAAGAACTGGAAGTTGATGAGTTGGGGTTGATTGAACCAGGCTGTGTTTGGTGAAGCCTAGCACGGTCACGGCGGTGAACATTCATGTGACCCCCTAGGGCTTGAGCTGAGCGGAATTCCCTTCTACAAAAGGTGCAAGTATAAGACCTCGGTGGCCAAGTGGTGCCGTTGATGTTGCCGGTATCCTCTGCGAAGGCTCTAACCTCCCATGAATCATCCTCTTCTTGAGTTTGCTTAGGGTTCCACATCCAGACACTAGGGGTCTCATTCGGGTTCAGTTGATGTTGATACTGATTTTGTTGAGATTGAGGTAATTTTTGGAGTTGGGTCAAGGAGAGAAGGCCAATCTCTGCAGCCATAGTACTCGTAACATATGAGATCGGTGATAGAGGTGATGTGGAAACAAATGGAGAGAAGAGTTAAATAGGGGATGGGCTAGCTTAGGTGAGAGATCGAGACAAAAGGAACCCTAATACCGAGGATACCACCAAAATCTTGTACCAAGCAATTGGAATTTAGCATAATTTACATTACAATAATTTTCCCTCCCAACTAGCTATCCTCACATGTAAGGACAGCATTTCTAATTACTTTGGCTTCAACGCCCCACTGTTTACTGCTTCAATTGCATGCCTCGTGCATTTTTCTCTTCGCAAAACTGCAAATTAGAGCATAAGGAACAGTATCATTCGAAAGTTTAATTAATTATAAGAAAGAATGAGGCTTCCATTGATTTCAGCCTTCTTGGAAGGTGCTATTGACATGCTATTTAGCACGCTTACTGGGACTACTGTTAATAGAGTTTCTTGGCCCTCCCAGGATAGCGACATAATATACATGGTGTATGTCCTTTACTTCAAAACTTTATGATGTGACTCGTTCAAGATTCACCCAAGTCCCATAAATTAAGTCTGGTTAATTATTACAAACTAATAAAAAAATCATAAAAACAGATATAGTAAAGTAATTAAAATGAAGGCTAATAAATGAGCGTTTGGAGATAACATGTCTGTACTTTATGCCTGCGTCTAAGTCACGCTATTATATTTCACTGTAGATTTATTGCGGCAAATTTTTTTTTGTCCTCAAATATTTTTTATTGCATCTTTACGAGGTCAAATTGAAGTGCAATTGGTTCATATTTGTTGAGTAATAGTAAAATTAAAAGAAAAAGGATCAATATGAAACAAAAACTTAAAATAATTGGTGTATTAAGAAAAGAGATCTTATATATGTAAATACTTTATATAGGAATAGTTATCATGTATATAGTACATTTCACCATTATATTGTATACAACCCTAAATGTATAAATACAAAGGGATGATTGCCCTTTTTGACAACCATCACAATTATATAAAAGACTATCTCTCAAATCTTAACTTGCTATCAGAGCAACAAATCATCCAACAACCTTCTCCCTCATATTCGGTTCTCTTCCTCCTACATCTGTTATAACCAACAACCTTCTTTCATCTGTCTGCAACCATCCCTGTTTTGTTGCTGCCTTCTTTCTCCTATCTTCATCCTTTATTCATCTTCCTCCTATGGACAATCAAAAACTTCAACGCTTTACTGTCGCTGCATCAACACTTCAGTCTTCTTTCTTGTATGTGGCGTAAACAACCACCTATGGTGTGTCAACTCCTACTGCTACCATCATACCTCTTCCTAACACACAACAAGTAATTTCTTTAAAGCTCTCCAACACTAATTTTCTATATTGAAGGATGCAGATGAAACCATTTCTTTTGGGCCAAGATGTGTACCCCTTTGTTGATGGAACATCACCATGTCCTCCTTCTCATCTAGCATCTGCTGTGACATCTTCACTCTTTGTCAATCCTGCATATTTGTCATGGAAGCAGTAAAATCATTTAATCATGAGCGCCCTCTTATCCTCTCTCTCGATGGATTTTCTACATTTGGTTCTGGATTGTAACACCTCTTATGATATCTAGAGAACGCTGGAAACAACTCTTGCCTCTCCTTCAAACTCAAGGATTATGTAACTTCATGATTCTTTCAAAGATTTATGTCAAAATGATGATTCTGTCAGCACCTACTTGCAGACGGCAAATGCCTTGTTTGATGAACTTGTTGCGACTGGCAGACCGATCTCCTTAGCAGAACTCAACTTGTATGTGTTTCGGGGGTCACACAGTGACTTTAAGGATCTTGTCACCAACTTGTCTACTAAGGTTGATCCCATCTCCTACAATGATCTTCATAACAGTCTTCTTACACATGAATTTCTCCACAAAGCTGCTCTCCAACCTGTTGTAACAGCTCCTCTATTACCAACTTCAACGCAGTAACCAGTTGCGTTCTTTGTGCAGCATCACTCTGGTTTCAGTACTGGCAGACAGGGTCGTTTTCTTGGGGGCTAGAGAAATAATAGTCGTATCAATTTTTATCGAGGAAATCATGGCAACGGCTTAGCCCAAAACTTCAACACTCACAATTATACCTCAGGTCAGCAATTTCGATAACAAGGACACCGATTCTCCTCTGGTTCTCCCTCTCGGACAATAGGACAACTTGGGCAGCAAGGTAACTGTTTGGTGGGTATAATCATAATGTAAAGTGTTATGTATGTTATGAATATGGGCATACTGCCCAATAGTGTTCCCAGTTAGCTAATCATCCTCTCCAAGCCAATGTCAATCTCGTGTTTAATAATGCCCCTACAACTACTCCTGTTACTTGGTTTCCTGATACGGGTGCAAATCATCATGTAACACCAGATCTTGCCAATATGACGAGTTCAAAACTTTACCTTGGTAATGATCATCTGCATGTTGGTGATGGTAAGGTCCTTATTATTTCCAATATTGCTCACTCTAAAATTCATTCACTGAAACACACCTTTACTTTATCCAATATTTTACATGTTCCTGCCATTAAAAAAACTTTTGTTATCTGTTTAAAAGTTTTTTCTTGAGAATAACGTGTTCTTTAAATTTCATTCCTTTATATTTTATGTTAAGGACCTCATGAAAAAGGAAGTGCTTCTTTTTGATTGGAGTAAAGATGGTCTATATATTTTGTCTGAGTTGTCTGCAACGTCGTTGCCTCAGGTTTTCTCATCTACATGTCTTTCTACTTTTGATGTTTGGCATCATCGACTTAGGCATCCTAGTCCACACATTCTGCATTTTTTGGTGAAAAATAAAAAGGTGTCATGTACGTCAAATCAATTTAATTTTAATTATCCTGCGTGCCCTCTGGGCAAGTCGTCTCGTTTAACTCTAAAAACTACGGGTCATCAAACTCGAGCTCTTCTTGACTTAATTTTTAGTGATGTTTGGGGTCCCTCTCCTATGCTGTCATCTGATGATTTTTGCTATTTTGTTATCTATATGGATGTTTATACAAAGTTTATCTGTTTTATCCTTTGGTTGCTAAGTCTGATGTTTGGCAATGTCACGCTCCCCTTAAATATTAGAGTTATGCTTTTGAAAGTTTTGTTTATTTAATCAATCGCATGCCATCTCTAGTTCTTAATCATAAGAGCCCTTTTGAATGTCTTTTAAAATCGTCTCCTGATTATGTTTTTCTTTGTACTTTTGGGTGTCTTTGTTTTCTATTCCTTCATCCATACAATGCTCATAAGTTAGATTTTTATTCGCCTGTTTATGTTTTTCTAGGATATAGTAACTCTCATTTAAGTTATCGATGTCTTGACTTGTCATCCAAACGGATTTATCTTGCCCATCATGTCCAGTTTCATGAAAATGTTTTTGCTTTTAGTAAGTCTGAACAGATTATAATCCCACCAACACACCCTTCTGCTGCCACTATACCCGTTACTTTACACCATCAAACGCCACCCTCTCCAGCCCTTCCACCGCTGCCCCCTACACCCTCTACATCTCCTTTGGCTCCCTTATCGTTATCTGCATATTAATATTATGATCATGCTTCAAGTACAGGTTCGAATTCTCCACACTCGCATGTATTGTCCCGCGCCTTTGCCAGCTCCCCTGGTTTTTCCCTTGTTGTGGCGGTTACCCCTGCAGTTTCTCTAGCTAGTTCTCCCTCACGGCCTACATATATATTAAGCTCTTCACCACCAAGTTCTTCCTCTGATTCCCCTCATGGAATTAACTGATGTGTTGATTTGTCTAAATTTTATCTTCAGCAAGTTCCGGTCAGTGTCTCCTCCACTCCATCCCAGCCGGCACGTACCCATCCTATGGTCCTTCGCCCATGTCCACCCAAAGATGCTAACTTCAGTGTTGTGATTGCCTCACGGGTTACATCTTTACATCAACAAGAGCCGCTGTCTTTTAAGGATGCCAATAGGTGTTTGGTTTGACATAATGTCATGCAGGAGGAAATCCGGGCACTTCACTCTAATTAGACTTGGTCATTGATGCCCTCTCATCCGTCTATGAATGTGATTGATAGTAGGTGGGTATACAAGATTAAACGACATGCTGATGGTCGGATTGACCGATATAAAAATGGTTGGTTTCCCGCAGCTTCACTCATTAAGAGGGGATTGATTATTTAGAGATGTTTAGTCTGATGGTTAAGCCTATAACGGTTCACCTTGTGCTCATTATTACTGTCTCGTATGGTTGGAACATTCTCAAGTTGGATGTTCATAATGCCTTATTGAATGGCATTCTTCAGGAGGAGGCATACATGGCACAACCATTTAGGTTTGTTGATCCTACTTGTCGTGGGGGTGACGTCTTTTGGCGACGGCAAAGGCTCTTGTCGCGCCTCCTGATGAGGGGTGTTATGTGTTAGGAAGAGTTTTTGGATTTAATCATAAAATTATGATTAATGTTTAGGAGTCGCCATCTAGTATTATGATCACTAGGAACCTATAGTCTACGAGAGTTTGGGTAAGGGATTGGTTGTGCAAGGGGAAGACACGTCACCCCCAGTGCACCCTACCTAAGGTAAGCTGCATTGTTATTTGATTGTTTTTCTAGGTCGAGTTTCTATTCGTTGGTCTTTTCTAAGGTTCAAGGCAGATATCCCTTCATGAGGGAGTCTCTACATTATCGGGTTAAATCCTAACTGTTCTAAAGTCTGAATTTTAGCATCGTATTTTTACACATTGTACCTTTAATACTTGAGGATGTACTTTATCGTGTAATTTTACACCTCATAAATATTAAAGTCTACATCTGGATCCTAAAAAAAAGATTGGAAAAAGATTTTTATATTTTGGCCAAACCTTAGTGGATGATCATAAATTGGTTATGATATCCATTTTTGGATTTTTTTTAAAACATGAAAAAGATGCAATTTTTATTTTTATGAAGATATGCTTGAAAATTTTTTAGGATTTGGCCGTATACAATAAAATATTTTTTTCTTTTTGAAAATGTTTTGAAATTTTTTTTTGAAATATTTCTGAGAAAACCGGGTATTTTAATACCGAAATTGTATTTTACAATGTAAATATACAACCCGATATAATGAAAAATTAGTAAAAAAATATTTGAGAAAATCATAATTTTTTGAAATGATTTTTTTTTGAAAATTTTTGAATTGTTTTTAAATAGATATAGTCCACTGCATAAACAGTAGACGTGAATTATAATTCACATCCACTGTTCACTCAGTAAACAAAGACGGCGAAGAAGAAGAAGGAAGGGAAGGGGAGAGAGGGCAGACAACCTGGCGCGACGGTGGTCTGGCCGAGGATGACGGTGTGCTGCTAGTGGTTGCAGCGATGGAGCTGGTGGCGGGTAGCAGAGCAGGATGAAAGAAGGAGAAGAAAATCTGTTGGGGGAGAGGGACCGGCGGTCGCGGTGGCTATTCTTCCACTGGTGTGGATTTGGGTTCGTAGGGAGGCTGCACCGCCGTCTGTTGGTGGAGGAGAAAGGTGTCTGTGGGGTCTTCAGGGGCTGAAGACACGGTGGAGAGAGAAGGAAGAAGGAACGTCTTGCAGAGGAGAGAAAGATGTTCACGGTGGCTTATTACAGACGCAGTGGTGGCTGGCCAGTGGTCTTGGCAAAGCTTGGTGGTGCTGGTTGCTTAAGGTAGAGCTGGAGGAAGAAATGGTGATGGTGCTAGTGCTAGTTTCCTGTGGCAGAGGAAGAAAGAAGAAGAAATAGAAGAAGAAAATCTGCAGCGGGAAGAGGGAGGAAGGCTGGTTTTTTGGCTTACTTTGGACCCAATTTTCTCCTCCCTCAGGCCATGAAATCCACCTTTATTTATAGACCGTGGAAGATGAAAATCTTGTTTACACAGGGGAAAAACTTTCAGCCCTTGATTCGGTTGGGAAAGATCCCAACAGTTGGCTCAAAGTAGGCATGGTGCACTGTCAAATCTACAGAAAAAGCTGCCTGAGTTGGCATGTTTAGGCCGGTGCCGGCGCCGATTAATTGTCATTTAGACGGAATGATTGATATGGAACTGTAGAGGAACTGCAGAGGATCAGTTTCGTGCAAGTTTGGTTAAATTTGGTGGACGTTAGGTGCATTAAATTCACCTGCAAAGGAGGTGACTAGACCAGTTTTTCCGGAAAAATAAAGAAGAAGATGAACAGTATCAAAGTTCTGATTTTGGTCAAAGTTCATTTCAGTCCTTTCTCTTTCAATTTCTTTCAATTAAACCTCTAATTGACCCTAAACTTTTTCAATTAAGCCCCTGATGAACTTCAATTGGAGCCCCGAAGTTACGCGCCTATTGCAATATGGTCCTTGGTCTCGGATTTTGTCAAATTAACCCCTAATTGACCATTAAAATTTCAATTTCTTCAATTTAGTCCCTGATTTTTATCAATTAGGCCCCTATAGTCTGGTGCCTTTTGCAGATTGGTTCTTAGCTATAAATTTCTTCAATTTAACCCCTAATTGACTCAAAAACTTCAATTTTCTTGCAATGAGGCCCCTAATTTCAATCAATTAACTTGGTAAAAATTAAATTTCATCTCTTAAAATTCCAATCTTCTCAATTAAGCTCCTGAACTTAATTTTGCACCAATTAAGCCCCAAATAAAATTAATTTGACTCATTTAAAGTATAATTAAGTCCTTGCACTTAATTAAATCCTTCAATTGGACCCAAATTAATTCTTAAACATAATTAAAATTTAATTTGACCCATGATTAAATCAAATTGGCCTATTAAAAATTTAATTATGTCATTGGACTTAATTTTTATGCAAATTCGTCCAATAATCATTTAATTTGACCTTGAATTTGTATTTTTTTCTCTATTTTTGGGCATAATGGGGTACAATTAGGCCTTGAATCTCCTCCAAAAATTGCAGCTTGATTTCCCGGCCTGCTTTCTCCACGTTGCCAGCCTTTATTTTATTTTTTTATTTTTATTTTGAAAAAAAAAGAATTTTTGGAGAATAACCCAGAATTAGGTTATGACACTACTCTTTCATCTCATGTGTGTCATCTTTATAAATCTTTGTGTGGCTTCAAACAAGCACCTCGAGCTTGGTACAATCGGTTGAGCGAGTTTTTAATTTCCATTGGATTTTAGGCATCCAAGGTTGACACTTCTCTGTTTATTCTCTCTCTCAATAGTGCCATGATTTATTTGCTTGTGTATGTTGATATTTTATTGACCAGGAGTAACTCAGCTTTGCTTCATAAATTGATTACTTTGCTGCAAACAGAATTTAAGCCTCGGGATTTGGGTTCTGTTTATTTCTTCTTGGGCATTAAAGTTAAACCTACTGCTATGGGTATCTTATTAAGTCAACATAAGTATGCCCTCGATATTATCCAACGAACAGGTATGGTTTCTTGCAAACCATTTGATACTCCTCTGTCTACCTTCTCTAAACTAGGAATCGTGTATAGTACTCTTTACTCTGATCTGATACGGTACCGACAGATTGTTAGGGCACTGTAATATCTTACTTTCATTAGACCTGATATTTGTTATGCAGTCAACAAAGTATGTCAATTTATGCATGCCCCTACTAAGGATCATTAGGCTGCCGTTAAACGTATCATGCGTTACCTCCAAGCTACAACAACCTATGGTCTGCACATTACTCGAGACTCTCTCTTGACTCTTCATGGTTTCACAGATGCTGATTGGGCTGACAATATTAGTGATTGAAAATCCACAGGTGGTTATCTTGTGTACTTTGGTTCTACCTCTATTTCATAGAAATTCAGGAAATAACGCACTATTGTGACGTCTTTTACAGAAGCAGAATACAAAGCCTTGGCTGATGGTACTGCTAAAATTTTATAGGTTCGCTCATTATTAGCATAACTTCGGATTTCCTCTTCATCCATGACTACGTTATGATGTGATAACTTAGGGGCCACTTTCTTATTAGCATAATCTAGTGTTTCACGCTTGTACTAAACATGTTGAAGTTGATTATCACTTTGTCTGTGATTGCGTTGCTAAGAGAGAAATTCAGGTACGGTTCATCTCTTCCAAGGATCAACTAGCTGATGTCCTTACCAAGGCTCTCCCTCCAGTCTCGTTTGCTTATTTTTTATCCAAGCTTCGGGTGAAGTCTCCACCTTCAGCTTGACGGGGTGTATTAAAAAAAGAGACCCTATATATGTAAATACCTTATATAGGAATAGTTATGATGTGTAGTACATTCCACCATTGTATTGTATACAACCCTAAAGGTATAAATACAAAGGGATGGTGTGATCAAAGTTCTTATAAAAAGTTCAATTTAGTCATCAAACTTTTCAAATTATACCCATTTGATCCTTTAATTATTTTTCTATTCAATTTTAGTTAAAAAAAATTATTTTTATTATTTTCCAGGTCCTGGTTTAAGAAAGAAGAGAAAGTCATAGTTCACGTCATTTTTTACCACCAAAATAGTTTTTTTGTGTGTCCAAAGGTTCTATGCAATGATAGGAGTTTGTTAATAATTGTTTCAAGCCTCAATATTGCCTAAAAAACATATCTAGGTGGAGGAAGATGAATGTAACCAGGTTTGATTTCGAGATTTGAGGTCGTTTTATAGAAGTTTTAGGTTGATAAATTGGTTTTTAGATGATGTAAGGGTGTTAGTGAGGTGTTTTTGGGTTGAAATGACTTTAAAAATTAGGTTTCTCAAGTAAAAAAAAACACTACTTCGGTTTTTCAGCCACTACAGTGATGACAAAAAGGTAGGTTGGCAAATGGCACGCTGTCCACCTCAACAGGTGACGTGTCATCTACCTATTTTTTTTTAAAAAACCCTTTTTATTTACCCATTTAAAAGAAAAAAAACAAAGTGAAGCCTATGCACACGAGCCCGGGCTTGAAGGCCCACACTCCTAAGCTCTTCCTTACAAAGGCCTAGGTGTAGCGGGTTATAAGCCTGCTCGCCAAGCCTTTCTTTTTAATTTTTCAATTTTATATTTAGGTTAAATATACATTTGAGAAAAAAATTATATTTATTGAACCCTGTCGAGATTATGACTCAGATCACATGTTTAACGGGTTAAGCATGTTGCTTAATGCAGTTTTTCTTTTCTTTTTTTGTTGCTTAATGCAGTTTTTGCCCCTTAATTTAAAAATAAAAATAAAAAATTCACCCTTTGTTGTCAATGATCTACCTTTTCTATCTTAGTCTTATGAGTCTGTCCTAGTTTTTTTTTCCTTTTAAAATAATATTTCATGTGAAAGAATTATAATGTGCATTATTATCATAATAATTAAATGAAAAGAAATCTTTGAGATAAAAAATTTATTGAATTCAATGACGTATGCATCATAAATTTGATTGGTTGACTAAAGTTCACTTGTTTATTTTAATTGAGTATTTCTTTTTATCAATTTTATCCTTCAACATTGAGTTAATTGAGGATTGAGCTCCCCAATTTATTTATTGTTTTACAAGATTATCCCTGCGGGTTTCGTTGATCAACCCAATTTGACTCTAAATAAATCCAATATGTTTCCGTCTCAATATTAGATAAAAATATTCTCCATTATCTAGCTGATTTTGAATTCATTGTTAAAATCTATTTCTTTTTTAGAAAGCACATTATCGATGCCTAGATATTTGTTTATCATCCGAATAAAGATTTTGCTCTGACCTGCGACATAGGAGAGACAATTATATTATTATTTGATTAAATAAAAAATTTATTCTAAGCAACAACATTATTAGACTTAACTAGGTACATGATCCGTTTTGCAAGATTAAATATCTTGATCTATATTTATCTCTTTATTTTTCTAGTTTAGTCTTTCGTTATTGTTTATGACTTTTTTTACATTTTATTGGCATGAATAATCGTTTGATTAAATAAAAATATTATTTTAAAAAATAAAATTATTAAACATAACTAGGTACATGATCCATGTTGAGAGATCAAATATTTTAATCCACATCTTTCTTTTGATTTTTTCAGTTTAGTCTTTATTTATCATTAACAAAAAAAATTAATTTATTGACACATGTAATTCTTGATTTATTTAATTAGATGCATGAATAAGCTTTTAGACTTTTAATTGGAGATTTTTTATTTCCAAAAACACATTGGAAAAGCCTGCATATTGTTTTTTTTCCTGAAAAATAAAATTTTCACTGCGGGTAAAATAACTATTATATACTAATTAATGTGGGTTGAAAACCTTCATAAGAGCGAATTTAATGAAAAAATTACCTCAAATTTACCTCCAATGTAGGACTTCATTATCTTTTAAGTTTTAAATCATTTGATTATATCAATTTTACTTTAAACATTTTTCATATTAGACAAAATTATCCTAATATGTATTTTCAGCATTTGATAGTTGACAAATTTAATAGGTTTGAACAATGCTTGTAAGTTGTCTATTTTCATTTAACATTAAAAAAAAGTTCTAATTTGACCTGAATCATAATTTGTGTCAAATTAGACCTAATTAGTCCCTCAACTTAATTATATTATTTAAAAACTTCAATTTAACATACTCTATTCGCATTAAACCTATAATTTGAGACCAAACAGAAAGCAAGACAAAAACAATAAAATAGAAAACAATTACAAACACTATAGAAATAAAAAAAACCAATGCAATATTTCATCAACATTTAGGGGAAAAAATTCATCAATATTTTAATTGTCGAAAGAATCTTCGATGAAAAACTGTCATCGGTAAGTTTCTTGTTGGGGATTATTATTTCATTAGTATTTACGTCAATAATTCCAATATCAATAGATTATTCATGCAAAAAATCAAATTTTATTGCCTGTTCTCCATCGGCAAGTCCATCAAAAATTAATATCCTATGAAATTTTCAGTCACCAATATCTTTAAAAATACCCAAACCTTCTGTAACTTTATGAGAAAATAGGTGCGAAATTGCTGATAAAAATGTTGAAGGAATGGACCTATTCGTTGATGATTCTATCGGCTTTTTCACTATGTTTTTTATTTTTTGTTATAATCCTCTAGTAAACGTAGCATTCAAAAAACAACAATGCCAAGTATCTTCAAACCAACAATTGCTTATATTAAACCAAAAATCATAAACAATAACAACATCAAGCATCTTCAAGCCAATAATTGCTCACATTAAACAAAAAACCACAAAAAAAACACTTTAGGAATTATTGAAACAATAAACACATCTCCAAAATACATAAAAACATTATCCAAAAAATATAAATATGATGCATTATAAACCACCAATAAATGTCTTACATAATTTTAATTTTTAGGTCATTGAGAATACTTCTATTAATGTTGATGTTGATTATTTAAAGGTAATATTGAGTACCAGTTGACATAAAAAAAGAGACGATGATGATGAGATCGACCTTGAATTTAACGAAGAAGATGATGTTGAACATGACAATGAAGAAAATAAAAAGAAGGAATATGATTAAAAGGTGTTGAATTGATTTAGATATGATGTTTTATTGCATAATAAAATTGAAAAATCTAGTAGTGGTGCTTTATAACTCGATATGGAACAACTAGCTCATCTATTTGAAAGACACCATCTCCCTCAATTACTTCATCGTTACCAGCTTTAACAACTCGAACACGACTTCTAGGTTTGGTTTTCACAACGAATAACCAATTAACTCTATTATGGTCCTTTCTATATGAATGAGTATATGTATAATACACTTGTTGGTCTTGTTTAGCAAAAACAAAAATATCATTAATGTTGTTAAATCTACCTCTTTTATTTATCTCAACCAAACCATGGTGAGAATCTACTCTAATTCTTCTATCAATATTATACCAATAGTATTTGAATAAAAAAAAAGTGTATCTTATTACTTATATTATCACAATTCAATAACCTCATATAACTTGCCATAATAATCAACCTTAAATTCATTGAAAGTTGAAACCTTTACATAAACCTCAATATTATAAGTCTTTCTACCCTCTATACTATTCAATATGAAAGATATATCCACTAATGAAATACTCATTATAACACTAGACCTTTCTTTCAAAACCTAAAGATAAGAATTTCAATTTACCAACTTCGGCTTCGATGTTGAACACCTGGTTAAAATTAACAACCACTAACTTTCAAAGAAAAAACATAACTAAATATTAACTTAGGAGGTACAAATTATAAATACTTACATGTGTTATAAATAACGTGATAAATTATTCATTTTGTAATTGCAAAATTTGAGATTCACTTACATTTATAATTTGAGATGATAATAATAATTGATAATGTTGTCTATAAGGAAGTTATATGAATTTAGTTTATAAGACAATATAAGAGATACCGGTTTTATATAATTATGTGTTTGTCTGAATTTAATATTTATCAAATATCTTCTCCTCAATACATTCTTCAATAATGGTCATCTGGGATGGCCAAATATTGACAAATTTCCAGTCAAAAGTAGTTCACCACCACCATCATTTCTTAGAATGTGGTTACTTCTTGTTTTTAAGTGAGACTCAAAATAATGAGGTAAATGTTGAAATCTCTTCAATAATATAAGTCACGCATATCAAAGCCTTAACATATATTTTTTAACCTTTTTTAAGGTTGAATAAGTATCTACACGCAAGTAATTAGAGATGAATAACTGAATGTTTTTTTTAAAAAGACAATGGATAATTACTTAGGATACGTGTAAACACTAACCTATCAAATAGATACATCTAACTATATCAAGACCTTTAACTTTTGTCTTATAGGCTAAATGAATGGGAGATGCTCTATGAAGTTAAAGAAGAAGGTAAAGAAGATTTTTTTCAAATCGATCCTATGTGTTGGGTATGGAACTTGCTCGAATAAATATCTCTAAAAAAATTACTAATCTCTATAAATGTATCTAATATCTCTTTTGGCACTAAATCCCTATAAGCAATTGGAATGAGTTTTTGCATAAACACGTGATAGTCATGACTCTTCATTCCATACAATCTGCATTCCCTTAAATTCACTAATTTATCTATGTTTGAAGCATGTTCATCAAGAAATCATAGACTCTTAAGTCATTTGTACATAATAAGTTGTGCATCTTTGGATGATTTCGGCTATATATGAAGGCTGATGGATGAGGGGAGATGAGAGTGAGCTTCGGGTGATGGTACTGTCTGGGTGAAGGTAGTGTTTAGATTAATGTTTCATACAGGCACATTATCAAACAAGTTGTGGGCAAAACTAGAAAACCTTTTTTTTTTTTTTTGACAACATTGTTCTTTACCAAACTCCAATTAGAAACACAATCAACCAAGAAACAAAAGAAACATTTTAAGAAAACAAGCACAATAAGAGTATAAGTTTCTCCAACACTTCCGAGTTTGAGACTTCTTCATCTATTCGGGTATGGTGTATGCCGTCCGGTGGAGTCGCTCCTTTACATGGTGGGTTTGGTGGACTCTGAGGACTAGGTGGTGGGGGTAGCTTACGTGGTGCTGATGGTGGTGGAGTCATGGGGTTTGTATTATATGAGTTATCCATGGTTTAGTAATCGGTTTTTATTACATGGGTTTTTATTACATGGTTTAGTGTGAGTTTGGTAACATGGTTGAAACCATATTTTCTAAATATTTAATTTTTTTTGTTTTAAATATTTTTTTAGTTTTTAAATCATTTTGACGTACTAATATTAAAAATAATTTTTTAATAATAATAATATAAATTTGATGTATTTCTAAACAAAAAAAACATTTTAAAAAGTAATAATTATCATATTCCCAAACACCCCATCATCTATGTCTATGAATGAATAGTGTTTTTCCAAGGCTAAATAGCTTTGGTTAATTTTTTTGTTTCTACAGTATAATTCTATTTAGTTCATTAATTGGTTGAGCGCATGGTTATTTCTCATGTACTCTTCCGCTAAGACGTCTTGTTATGATCCATGAAATTAAAACAACCCCTGTGTAATTTGTCATGATATGAGTGTTATTGTACCAAAAATAATAAAATTGAGATAATAATTACTCTCCAGTTGCCATGATATTGATCTACCTGAGTACCACTTATTAATTAATCTGTCACTTTACCCATGTGTAATTTGTCACATTTTTCAATATTTTCGTCTTAAATAAATATTTACTTTGAAGAAACCACTTGTCGATTCTCTGAAGAAGGATATTATATATATATATATATATATATTATGGTCTAATTTCAAGGAATTAATAAGTTTTGAAAAATATTGTGCATATACCAACACGATACATGGTTGACTCAAATAATTTCTAAGAATAAATAAAAAAATTTATACTATTATAAATTTCCTAAAAAAACTGTAAGTATGAACTATGTTGTGCAAATCTCAATTAATTTTTTTAAAAAACAAATATAAGTGATTTTTCACGGAAATGAAAACAAATAATTCATTACACAAAAAAAATTATAAATTATGCATCTAAGGAATTAATACACCAGTATGCTGATAGAGAATTTGAACTCATTTA
>Ga0325402_1001272_pt1 | contig 20223 bp, 9 predicted proteins | sample PopdelMetagenome_22_FD_207212 | JGI IMG/M metagenome (GOLD analysis project Ga0325402, IMG submission 207212) | Populus deltoides microbial communities from Bellville, Georgia, United States - Xylem-PdKOR-R3 | ecosystem: Host-associated > Plants > Phyllosphere > Stem > Wood/Secondary xylem...
TCGGTCAACTCGGTAAAAACGGACCGAGTTAACGAGTTTGATAAAGAGTGAAAAAAATAATTAACTATCTCTGCCTCCCCTCCCCGACACACCGTCACTCTCCCCTTTCTCAAATCTTAAGGGTTTTTCAAGCGTGCTCTACTGCTCTCGCAGTCTCGCTTCTCCCTCCACAACTCACCTCTACTGCTCTCCCTCCACAACTCACCGAGTCTTGTCTTTGCATAGGCAAAACTCAAACAACAACCGATTTTTGTTCTTTTTTTTTTCTTGTCAGTGCATTTGTTTATGGAAGTCTGGAAGATAATGGTGAAACCGTGTAAGAATACTATCACTTTGTCCTCATGTATGTTAAGCTTAGCTTTAGCTTGCTAGCTGGAAAGCAAAAACCCTAAAGACAACACTGATTATAGATTGAAACCCCAAATCAGAAGAATTTTTGAGCTGTTTGTTTAGCTTTTACCAATTTCTTGAATATTCTAATAACTGGAGGTCGGTCTATATAATTGGTTAAGCTGTCAGAATGTTTGAACTCTTATTAAAGCAAATTGTAGTAGATTATTATTGCTAGGTTAGGTGTTATTACAGTAAAAGCAAAGTTTGGTAATCGAACTTTTGAAATGACACCAATTTTTCTTATGATAATTTCTTTCGCAAAATTAGTATATAGGCCGCTTTGAGGTGAATTTGGATTTTCTTGATAAGTGTGGTTTGTGGGTTTTGAATTTGGGAGTATTAAATTTAACTAGTCTTGCTCTTTATTCTCATACAAAGCTGTGCTTGCTGTTGCGTTGTGGATCAAACTTCTGTCCATTGCCACCCCTGCTTCACTGAGATCTTAAAAATTCTTTCTGGCTGTTTGATGGTGTGAATCATTATTGCTTGATCTTTAATGTGCCGATTGGTGTAGGTTGCCGAAAGATACCCAACCTGGGTTGTTGAGGGCAAAGAATGGAGCCAAGAAGCTGATGGAATTGGGTTTAGAATTTATTCCCATTGAGCAAATTATCAAGGATGCAGTTGAAAGTTTAAAGAGCAAAGGATTCATTTCTTAAGAAAAAGCTTTAGGGATCAATCTATGGGGTAGAACTGATTAGTGTGTTTATACAGGAACAATCACAGCTTGTATATAGAGGTTACCTATAATGTTGGCAGGTCTCAGTGTTGCCGTTTTGTTATGTGGACAGTTTGAACAGGTTTATATATTTGAAGAAAAAAATAAAAACCTTGGTTTTGCTTTGCTTCGTGTCCTCTTTTTTCTCTACATTTCAGCGTGTCTTTTGTTATTGATGGTTCAAACTTTTGATGTGATTTTTTTTTCTTCGCAGGTTTTTTTAACTATTTAGTGATTAAACATTATGAATTTTACAACGATGTTGTGCAAATGTTTGAGTGTGAAGGAACTGGTCACCAATGTCCCTATCCATGAAAGCATTACTGGTAATGCCTGTTTCCTTCCAGAACATTGTTTTTTTTGTATTGACTTTCTTTGAATTTGCGTGGGATGGTGTTATGGTGTCTTTGTGATTATGAAAGCATTACTGGTAATGTCTATTCCTTTCCAGAACATTGTTTTGTTTGTATCTTCTTCTTTGAATTTGGGACAATAGGCTTCTCTTGAAAAAATTCCTTACGATTTTATGATTTCATAATACGTTTTTATGATCTGAGTTTATTTTGTATTTTCCGTGCCGTGTCAAAAATACGTTTTTGACAACCTTGTTCCTCATTATTTTAATAAACTTGAGAAAAATAAAACATTAATAAGTTATTTTTTGGCTCATTTTCCATGACATAACCAAACACTGGAAAGTGTTTTCCAACTTATTTCCATTACATTACCAAACATCAGAAAATAATTCACTTTCCAAAAGGAAACTACTTTCCAACAAACAAGCAGGGCCTAATGTTGAAAGGATATTAGTTACACCGAGAAACCGATCACTGAAAAGTTAAGTCAAACCACTAATGACTTTTTTAATATTCGGGGGATCATGACACGTTACTAAATGATACACTTGATTTTCAAATATTAATTAATCAATTGTTGAATTGATAATAAATTAAATTGTTTTATTTATTTAATTATATTTAATTTATATTTGAGCCAACATATTAAAAACCTAGTGGGTCACATACATTAAGAACTATTAGTTAGAAATTAAACCGGGATGACTTAATTAAGTATGACTTGATTAAAATATATTTTAGAAATTAAGGACTAGAATATAATTAATACAAGGATTATATTACTAGAACTAGAAAAATCAAGTAAGGACTTGATTGAGTTAATTTCTAAAATTATTCTGAATTAATATATAGATATTATTCAGAGGACAAATTGATATTTTTTTAATTTATAAGATTTTTTAGATTTTTTTTTATAAATAGTAAGCTATACCTCTTATTTTTTAAGTGTGGCTGTCTGTTAGACAGAAAAACTATACAAGTTACAGAATAAAGAGCTAGCACTCTAGACATAACAATCCCTCTATCCTAAATAAGGATTTAGGAGATTTCTCATTAGTGATTCGTGTTGATTACTGTTGGAGGCTGGACAATTGAACAACTTGTGATTTACGATAACCTAGCATTTAAATAATTATTCAAAGCCAAAGAAGATCAAATCTTCAAGCAATAAATCCTTTAAACAACTCTAGATTTGTGTAATAGGATTTTAAGGAATCATGAATAATTTTATTTTATTATTTTTATTTTTATTGCGTGTATAACATTTGAGAAACTCAATGTATGATATGATAATAGACATGCATAACATTGATATATTTTTATGTTATGATAAAAATCAACTTAAAATCTTATGTATGTAGCGTAGGTATTAAGATGCTGTTTGGTAATGTGGCTGCGGGTGAGGTTCACCCACGACCACATATATTAGTGTTTTGTAATGGAAAAAAAAGTAATTTTTCTTGGTAAGACCCACCAATTTTCGTTGTCATGCCACAGGTTTGGAGAAGCAGCATGGTGATTTCCAGTACACAGTGGAGTATGATTCCACTGTTCACGTGAACAATTTTTTTTGAAAAACCAATATAGTTAATTGATTTCACTCGCACTATTCACGTGAACGTGAACAATAATTTTTTTTTGTTTTTTTAAAAAATTAGTTTAAGGTGAATTAAATTTACTCGTACTATAATCTCAATTTTATTCCTGATAATATTTTACCTAATTTTATTGCATGCTCAAAAAATCATGAAAATTGTAGTTCTTGTCAAATGAATTTTGTACGTAATGAAATTGTAATTTTTTTTAAAAAAATTAAGTTTTACTCAAAAAACTAGTATTTAATATTATTTAATAACACTACATAAATTAGAAGGATATCGCATGATGACGTAGCATTTGTGGAATTTGATCGCAATTCCAATTATGTTCTTGCCAGGTTCGACCCAGTTAAAAAAATTCAGTTTTTATTTTAATTGTGTTTTATTCAAAAAATTAGAAGGATATCGCTTGATGACGTAACAAAAAATTTAGTTTTTGTTGTTGCGTGCTTAAGAAACCATGAAAAATATAGTCATTGTTGGATAAATTTCGTATGTGATGATATTGCATATAGTTTAATGGAATAATAAAAAAATTTTAATATCAATATTATTTATTTCATGTTGTAATAATAGTAGTTAAATCTATAATATTTAAATTAAAAATATTTTTTAATTATTTTATAAACTTAATTTGAAAAGCATTTTTTTAACCAAACACATTAAACTATTTTTTGTCCAACCTCAATTTCAACCACAGTTTTAACTAAACATATATTTTTCCAAACCAACCTCAACTAAAAATATTTTTTATAAAATAATTTTTTTAAAACCACAACTACAACCGCAATACCAAACACATTCTAAATCTAGTAATTATAAATAAACAAAACATTTAATAATTCTTTTTAGGTAACAAAATAAAATCTTAAATTTGGGACCCGGTTTGTTTTAAATCCCGGTCCGGGTTGCATTATTAGGTTTTGGCTTCGTTGAGTAGTCGGCGTTTATCTTCTATAGCAAAGAAAAGATAGCGCCGGCCCGCTGGAGAAACTGAGATACAGAGAGAGATTGACATTCAATAAAAAAGCAAATTATCGACCATGACTGGTAATTTCCTTTGATTTTCTTAATGGGTTTTTTTGAATATATTGTTTATGATTACATATATTGGTTGGTTGATAATCAGTTCCTTCCCAGTAGAGGAGTGCTGTGCTGCGCTGCAGCAATGGGGCATATTTATATCTTTGTGTTAAGAACTGATTGATTGATTGAATGAAACGAATTGGCAGACTATGGACAGGAGCAGGAGATGGAAATTGAAGCATTGGAAGCCATACTCATGGATGAGTTCGAAGGTACCTTATTTCTTTCTTTCTTTTTTCCCCTAGTAAACAAACTAATGATATGCAATGGCAGAAATTCATTCTAGCGAGAGTGGCTTAAATACTTCTAATCGTTGCTTCCAAATAATAATTTCTCCACAGGTTGGTTGGTTTGTTCTTCTTACTTTACATCCATTCTATCAGATTGGATCACTATTTTAAGTTTTTTTTTCTTTGTATTTTAGCACTGGCTGGAAAATATTAATTTGTTCGTTTTTCTTCACATGTAATACTTTGTTCTGTGGTCAACAGGATGATGACACGGATGAGTCTACTGACATTCCAGGTTATTCTCTTTATTTTGGTGCAATAAACATGTTTTAATTTTTGCTAGATCAGTAAATGAAGGTTATCCCAGCTTCCTACAGACTTTAAGAAACTGCCATAGCCATCCTGTTAAATTCAACTTCATGTTTTGCTTTTAGGACTGTTTTGGTGGGTGCCCTCCTTTGATCATACTTGATTATTTATTTATTAAGTTCTTTCCCATTTCTTTTGCAGTTCAGCTAGGTCTAGTTTTCTCCCACACAGTAAAGTATCCAGATGAACCACCACTTTTGAATGTGAAGAGGTTAGTATGTACATTTTGCAGACATTCCTATTTGGAGGTGTTCCTTTTTTGATTTAGTGTTCTCTATCTCTATTCAAAATTAAAATGTATTACTTGAAAGAAAATTACTTTTTTTTTTTGTCTGTGGAGCTCGACTTTGCTCTCTGAGTGCTTTCCTTGATTTGTTAAATGCTTCTCAAATACCACACAAACATGTAACAGCAAAGGACCACTGTTTTCCTATTGGCTACCTTCTTCTGAAATCCAATTGAGTTGAAAGATTAAAAAAGAAGAAAGAGAGAAATAAGAGAGGGGTAGGCGAAGACATTAGAGGCACACATGCCTTGGACCCAGATTATAATATTGAGAGTTTTGCCATCAAGGTTTTGAGCAAGTAACTAGAAGGCTTGAGTATTCATGGACATTTCGGAATCCTGTATAGGAAAGTTTATTGTCAATATCAAGACTGACTTGGACCTAGAGAAAATAAACCTCAGATTCATAAGACCCTTAGAAAATTGACCAAAGTGCCAAAATACAGAAGGAAATTGTGGTCGCAGAATTACCAAAAATTGAAACCTGAAACAATAAGATAATTTGATCATGAATCAGTAAGTTAGTGACCTTATTGAAAGACTTGAAGCTTTTTATTTATGATGCCTCATGTGCACCACTCACCACTCACAACTCACAACTCATAAGGAGAAGCTGCATTTGCCAATCTGAAAATTGCAAGAAAAACTAGCTTCCTTTCTCCATGGTTGCATCAACTTGTGTACATGTCTCTGCTACAATGTTGTTTCCACTGCTGCGCTGTCATCTCCAAAATCTAGTTACAGCCAGCAGCTCGTGAAAAGGCCTTTAATGAGAGTGGTACAGCAACCAGGTTACCTGCAGCAAAAGTGACTAGATATACAGTTATTGCATGCTACTGGTTTCTTCTTCTGTAGAGTCTCCATATCAACCTTGATATTTCTCTATGTTGACAGTGTAATGGAAATTCTATGTAAATTCATTGTGGCTTGTGCATAGGTTTTCTTTAAAATGCTATTTTCATGAAACCATAGAAATCTTAAACTTAATTTTCATGAAACAGAATCTCTTGGTGTTTTGCAAGTATACTTTTTTTTTTTTCACATTTGTTTTCATTATTTTATAGTATAAGCACTGACAGGATATCAATTTTGAAGTGCAAGCCATAGAGGCAGCTAACCTGCACTAAGTGCTATTTCGAAAGTATTCTTTTCACTCATTAGAAAGTCTGACCTACAAAAATAAAATGATCATAGAAAGGCTGTTGAGTTCTTGCCGCTTTGCTAAACGTTCAAATGCAGCCAGAAAGTGTTTAAACCACCTATCTTGTTAAGTCAGTTGATGGGCTGTGTGGTGCAAGAGCTGGGTGATACTTATGTAACATGTATCAAAATGACTACTGTGAAGTGATAAAAGTGTGACCTATAATTGGAGTATCATATAGATGAACATGCCCATAGACATCTGATTGTTGTTCCTCTCTGTTCCAGCATACGAGGTATCCAAGCAGATTATCTTAAAATTTTGAAAGAAAAGCTTGAGGAAGAGGTAATTACTTGAACTCTATATTTTGATTTTTTACTGTACCTTTTAAGAATGTAATCAAGCTATGGAGGTATCATTCATATGATGTAGCTGTGTCTAGCAATTTCTCATGCTTGGAAATGACGAGGAATGTTAATGCACTCTCTTCATGATGGGTTACCTGAGACAGTGATTGGGTAAATACAACAGAAAAAGCCTCAAAAACACTTTAGAAGAGCAAGAACTGAGATGACATGGGGCACTACAAAAGTGTAAATTCTGTAGAGCAGCAAAATATTCAAGTCTAGATCCTTGATTCCCTGGGATAAGGATAGCTATAAGAACTAAAATCTACCCTCTAAACGTATAAGCTGTTTATTTTTGTTTGGTAAAATATGTTTATACCATAAAGTGAATATACAATTCAGGAAACTGTGAGGTTATGCTAATAATTTGACTTGATAGTCATTCGAAAATCTTGGTATGGCGATGGTCTACACGCTAGTTACATCTGCTAAAGAGTGGCTGTCTGAAAGATATTGTCAAGATGCTATCAATGAGGACATTGAAAACGAAGAGGCAGCTAAAGATGATGTATGTATTCCTCTGTGAATTTTTCTTTTTTGTTGGCTGCATTCTTACTAGATTTAAGTGAAAACATAATTTAGCATTCCAAGATATGTCCACTTGATCTCAAAAGCTTACCAAATCACTGTGCATTGATAATTTCAGATGTTTGCTGATGTCATTTTTATTTTCTTAAGAAGCCACTTCTTGCTCGTTATTCCATTTACAGGTAATTGTCCCACATGGAGAACCTGTTACTGTCGAGACATTTCTGGCCTGGAGAGAAATATTTGAAGCAGAGTTGGCCCTTGAGCGAGCCAAGTAAGTCCTATTATTTGAACACTATATTTCAGGGTCAAGGTTCCATTTCAATTCTGTTATTTGGATATGTTTCTAACCTTGAAACCTTACCATCCACAGTTAGGAAACAAAATCATCATATTTATTGTTTGTGTTTGTCGTTATTGTGTCGTGGTGTTTTCCTAACCCTAAATAAAATTTGTTAGTTGGCATAGCTACCCTTTTTTCATAGGGTATGGAGCGAGTGTATAGGGTCGCCTATCATGTTCATGAGGTTGACTTGGAAGAATTTAATAATTTCTGTGAGGCTGACTACCTTTGTCTAGTTTGATGGTGGGCTTGTCTTGACACAGTTCAATTGCAAAACTTGTGCAACGGATTGTTGCTGCAAACTGATAGTTGAATGATTTTAGAACTTGATGGGTCTAAAGCTAACTATTTCTAATTGAGATAAGGTTGCTGGTTCTCAATTTGCTTTTTTGTTAATGTTCACTTTGAAAACAATTTGATAGAGGGAGGTGGTCAAACCTTGAAGAAGTTAGCATCATTTGTTACTTTTAGGAGGTAACTTTCAAAATATTTTTTTGCTCTCATGTGCAAGAGAATTGTTGACTTCATGCCAAGCAAAAGACTAATCATACGGTAGACTTACCATGCATTAGGATGGACAACCCACCTATAGGTTCTATTTGCTTGTATAAAGAACTGGAGAAAAGAAGAGAATAAAGGTGCTTGTTCATCGGAGTTTACCAAGACTAGTTGTGGAACTTCAACAAGAACAGGTTTCATTTGGAATACACTACAAGAGTGAATTGGTTTGTTCATCTCATTGAAGAAGCCTTCTTTTATGTTAATACTACCCCCAGTGGTGTCTTGAAATTACAAGCACAATTACAAGCACTTCCCAAAGCTTGAATGTTTGATAGATGTCCCCTTCTATATTTTAAATAAACAACAAAAACTGCGTTTTATATCCAAAATGACCTTAATAGGTTTAAAACTACCCTATTTGATGGTATGAGCATTTTGGCATAAAAGGTGATTTGTGTAATATTTTCTTGAATGGGGAGGAGTTTCCTGTCAAACTTCAAAACTTTCAGGAGGGGGGGAGCGGTATTGCAATTTACTCGTTATTTTAATTTGTCAATTTTCTATTTAGCACTAGGTTTAAATCACAAACAATCTAGAAGCCTATTTTTTATTCCAAGTGATGTTCTTCATGTTATGGGCAATATATAGTTGAGTCATTTGTTTCATAGATGTCTTTTTACGTTTTATATTAGCAAGCATGTGATGCTACCGTGTAAGGAAAAGTGGATATGCAGTTTCAGATGATTTTCTTGTACATCTCACCTCACAAAAAACCATGTGCTGCATTTTATGTAAACTCTTTATTTCTTAGATTATAATTGGATCACTGGAATAAGTTTTTGTTCAACCATTAATTCATGACTAATGTCTGGGACCATTTTTCAGGCTGATGCCGGAGTCTGCCCTCACAGCCCCAAAGGAGAAGAAGCTTACAGGCAGACTGTGGTATGAAAGTGGAAAAGCGGTATGCTATCCCTGACTTTTCCTCCCTCTTATAAAGTGGATGCACAATTCAATTTCCCATGTTAAGATTTGATGATATTCCCAAAATGTGCACTTAATAGACTGCTCTAAACCATAGCATCTAAAATATTAGTATCTCTGATGATGTATGGTTTCTTGGTGGCTGAGCTGTAGCAGTCATCCTGTTCGCTAATAATGCTTCCCTAGCTGAGCTGTAACAGTCATCCTGTTTGCTAATATTGCTTCCCTACCTGCGTTAGAGATGATATCCCATTTGCTCAATTTCAACTAATGATACAATAATGTTTAATCAAGTTTGGACTGGATGATTAAATAACATTATTCTTTTACCCCCAGTGCTAGCCCTTGGCTGATGAAATTTTATTTTAGGTCAAGAAATATGAATCAAGATGAACCATCAATGCTCTTAGACGTCATTAATTCATCCTTTCATTGAGTTGGCTATTTCACTTGATTAAAGGCATTTAGTAACATTTGAGGTCAACTCTGATTTAGATTGTTAGCACTGGGATGGCTCAATATATTGATTGTCATTTTTACTGGCCACTCTAAATCACAGACCCGAGTCCATAAGATACAAGCAATATAGTTTCTAAAATAATTTGAATTCTCTCATACATCTTTTGCTGGCACATCTCAATAGCAAGTTGGGTTCTACTCTAGATGTCTATCATAGAGAAGGGTTCATTTTTAGATAGAAATTGCATTCCAATTTCTAACTGAACCTCTTTTATGCTAAAAGGTAAATAACATGTTGAGTCCCTTCTGCAGAAAGGTGCAGTAGCAGTCAATGAAGGATCTGATGAGGAAGATGAGGAAGAAATTGATTTTGATGACGACGATTTTGAAGGTGATTCTTTATCTTCTTGGTCTACAATTTATAGTTTTGGCATTTTATTGCCATGGAAATTTTATTTGGTAACTTGAATTTAAATGTTGGAACTTTATCACATGCATCCTTTTGAAGTATGTCCTTTCTTTGATGTAATGGCAGATGATGAAGAAGATATGCTTGAGCACTATCTGGCGGATAAATCTGACTCTTCTCACGCTTCAAGGAGAGCTGGGTAAATGAAAGTATTTGGTGTTGAAATTAAGGTTGTTGAAGGCAAGTGTATGGGCATTATCGGCCGAAAATTTAATTTCTTTCTGGGCGTTGTCCTACACGTATTTATATCCTTCTCCCCTATATATTTATTGAGTGAGGAAGAGGGATGTGTAGATCCGAGTGATTTCCTTTTGTTCAAGGGAGGGGCAGGAGGGGTTAATGTAGAGATGCAATCCAGAATTTAGAACAAGTTGAGAAAAATCTAGCACATAAATCGCAGTACTCTATTTGCTAAGTTAATCCATTACCATTACATGTGGACATTGTTAACGTGAAAATAAAGTCATGGTAAGCAGGGACGGCGTGACATATCCAGCCTTCCAAGCCTCTCCCAAGTCTCGATCCCGAGCTCCAGCACATAAAGGCTTCATTCCAATAAATGGAAACCTATACTGAAGATGCAGATTCGCAATGGCTGACAAACAGCAAGGATCTGTTCGTTTCTACTGTTTGAGATGGGGCTCCGATGGATGAAGGAGAACATCCTTCTCTTGCGCCACTAGATACATGTAAATGAGCATTTTTCGACTTGTCGAGCTGGTTAAAAACTACTCCAGCATGACAAAATTCATGAATTAAGTGTGTTGTTGATTCTAAATCCTTGAGTTGAAAAGATCAGAATATTAAGCAAAGGAGAGCATTTTTCTCGGAATAGCAACGATGAATGATTGATTTTATTTTCAATCACAGTATTCTAATATTTCACAAGACTGCAACATCTGGATTGATTAATGGGTCCAGAATAGAACACACACCCCCTCGGGCTCTGGCGTCCTATTCTCCACAAGAACTACGGATATTTTCACAATAAATATGTTGTAATAAACCCCCCACCGATTACCTTTTTGTGTCTCAGTTGATATTACACAAGTCGAGATACAGATCTTGGACCTTCCCTGGCATTAAGGATCCGCACGGTGCAGATAATGATCAATCATCTTTATGCCAAGGAGTGCCCTCTTCAGTGATCATACAACTTGACTTCTATACGCATCCTTGATCAGACATGGCTTGAGCAATGGTTAGAAAAGCAGAGAAGACAGCTCCGTGCACCAACGCCCTGAGAAGAACAGAGGATGAAAAGGCAGGTAAGGAAAATAATAGATCTCTCGTGATGCAGACTCAAAATAATTTCATGCATCGCATCATTTTGGCCGTCGGTGGTCTGTAGAATCTCCCTACAACGATACAAATAAAACCAAACAGTGACGCGTCTAAACTAATTTCACTGAATAGGCTTTTTAAACCTTTCACACTTGTTACACTTACAAAGTCACTAGACGTGTTCTCAATTCATGAATTTGTGGACTATAAACAACATCATGAAAACCTTCACGGATTCAACTTTTGAAGAGCGTAGTAGATTGAACCAAGTCACCAGACCATCAACTCTTCTAACCATGGCGTCTCAAAACTGTACTTGTTAGATTTAGACTCTTAACGGAAAACACCTCAATAACTAGTTTCTGATACATAGCACACCGTGTGACAATATCATATAGTAAGAAACAAAAATCAAAAACTCATTGCATAATAATATAAATCGTGAAACATGAGAGCTCTCAAGTTGCTTTACGTTGGAATTTTCAGACTGACACTCGTTCCCCAACTGCTTGCTATGTAGGTCGCTTGGATCACAACTCATATAGACTTGATAAGGCGCTTACTCGGGACTCTCCTTTTGGTAGCCAAAATCGCTTGCTGCTTTCAGGGCTCTTTGGTAGATCCGTTTCATTGCTTCCTACCATTAGGAGGAGTAATTGGAAAATACACATAAATTACATCAATAAAAAAGAAAATCCAACCAAACTACAATGTATAATGTTCATCAGGTATATTTTCATCAGTCATCGGAAAGGAGAATGTAGGAATGAAGTACAACCAACAACCCACAAAGAGCGGATCCACCTACTGAACCCCAACACGGACCTAAACACTAGTCATTATGCAGTAATGTAGTGAGAAGGATCCCTTAAGAACACTTCAGGCCACTTCAAACATTATAATCTAATTTGCTGTCTGGACCAGAAATAAATATTTTACAACTTTGAGTTGATCATTTTGGAGTCATTTTAGAAGGAAATCTGAACAAGGTGGTTCTTGCAAGCAGATGACATAGCTTCTCAGTTTGAGCACAAAGCTCCAAGCTTTAAGAAAATCCCATTCCAGCTAGAAAATATTCAAAACATGAAAAAATATAAAAGCAAAATTGCCTTACCTGCAATTTAGATTCAAAGTCCTCAGGTGATCAGTTCAGCAAATTGCACTCATGGTTTAATTCAAGCTCCCCAGCAACAACCTGCACCCAGGTGTATTACTGATTTAGCACATATAAATAGGCTGAATAAAATTGTGAAGACTCAAACCCATCTTGCACAAACAATGATAAACTGACCAGTCTTTTCAATCCACCTTCAACTTCTAACATAGATTGCAAGTGCAACACAGCTTTGAGACCATATTTGGCCACAGCTACGCTTGACGAAACTAGTCAACCCTAATTCTGCAAATTACAAACCCCGGCTCACCACAACCCTTTGTGGGACAAAAATCCAAAGTAGTCCTACATCAAGCCCTGAAAAATAGCACTCTTTAGAGAAGTTGGAACTATGACAATTATTCAAGTTTCAATGATTTTTGACTCCTACGCCCCTGGACTTCTACAATCTTTTGAATAGTAGCAGAACCTTCCCCATGCAAAAAAATAAAGGAAACAAGCCTACTTCATAATCATGATAAGATGCATTTCTTTTCAAAAGTTATGCTTGGTCAACATTCATCCCCAGAGCATGGGGTGGAGTCATAATATGTCAAACATAAATTCATGTCATTGTTCTTTTTCAACGTGTATTGAATATTTATGGCGCACAAGTTAACTGGAATAACCTATATACCTTCCAGCACCAGTTTGAAAGTCATGAAGGAGGAAATATTAATTCCATAAGGGATTACGCTGGTAACTCCTACCTTGTACAAGGATACGATAGCCTGAATTAACCAGATTAATGGCATCAGATTGATCGATTTCATTCTGGTAACCACAAGGAAATGCAACATCACCCCTTTCACTCCAAGGTTTTGCTTCATCATAGTACTTTGATCGAGCATAAGTCTTTGAGTAGTCTCTGCAGGTTCCACATTTATAATAACACTATAAAATGTTAACAAATCACCCCAGCAACAAGATTAATGATGACTAAGGAAAACACACCGCAAACTTCTCTGCTGCGCTTTGATATCTCTCAGAAAAGATATTTTCATGTAATCAAATCCATCCTCATCCACTAAATATCCCTTTGAATCTGTCCAATATTTTGATACATGTTACAAGAGTTGCTACTCAAATAATCCTCCGCAGCAAAACCTCAACTGCATTATGGCCATTAACCCCTAAATATCAGAAATACTGAAAGTGGAAGAACCAAATAAACAAAATTGTGAAAAGAAATAGAAAGCTTTTTCTGTATTTTTATGCTTGTTGACGAGATACAAGATAAAAGACCTGCAAAACCTTGAAGGCATCACTCCTCTTGCAAGTCTTCTACATAAGTTGGAAGAAGCACTTTTGAGAGATGCAGTTGAAATAGAAGAACCTTACATACCTTATCAACTAAAACTCAAAGGTCATATAGATATTGTGAGTTGTGATGATCAACATAGCTTGTTCTTGTTGAGGTATTTTGACTTGGGAACTAATTTGACATGCTGGAGCCCATCACTCAATTTGATTGTATAAAATATTCACGGACAACTAAATGTACCTGATACTGTGATTGGAAGAGCGCCATAACCAATAAGCTTCTCTAGAACATGCATTGTAATCTTTCCAGAACCACTTACAGCACATCTGAATGGGAAATTAGAAAAAAAAAAGCTAAAAATTTGCAAAAGAAGCTCAGCGTCAACTGAATGCTTTATGTAGTATATTAAGCAGCTAATAAACCTAATAAAGGTGAGAAATATTCTGATATTTGAAAGAATCAAACGCAGTCATGTCTCAAACACAAAACATCTCACCGTGCATTATGGAGAATGTAAGAATATATTTCTTAGGCCTATACTATGCCATTGGCTTGAGGGATACTGTCATCAACAGCAACAAGTTTTTGGAGTCAAGGGAGGAACCTTAGTCCTTTGATTTCTTTATTCATGCCAGCAAGCTTACGCTGCACAAAGAAAACCTGCAAAAGCATGATGAATTTGTTAGATATTAAGATGCTTAAACAAGAGTAATACAATGAGCTCAATAAACTCATTAAGAAGAAAAATATATAGTAAACCAGAGAATAAAGAATTTCACACACAGGTAACAATCACAGGCTATGGCAAAACAGAGAATAAAGAAGTTTACACATGGATGCACACAGCTAGAAAGCACAAAACTTAAAAACATGTTGCACGTGCAGTAACTAAGAGTTTGAAGGGAGAATCATTACCAGCCCATAGCCAGTAGCTTCAGTTCGAAGGCTAGAACCAGACCAAAATACCCTGGCCCTGTAAAACTTCCCTGCATGAGTCGGGCATGAATATGAAAGAGGCACAGATAAGTCTCTTTCCATGATGAATACTGACATAACAATAAAATTCAAGCACTTATAATACAAGGTGGAAGATACATTAAAACTTCTGTACAGGAAGCTACAGGAAAAACAGGAAAAAGGCATCTCACATAATAAAGTGTCAGTATGGTTACATTATTTAGAACTAGCTACCTTCAGTCGAGACTGTAAGGCTCTCTTTTATCCCAAGAAGAGCAGTATTGGCAATTTGATTTTAAAAGGAGAAAAGTAGTCTGTCTGAAGGTAAAAAACAAAGGTCCAAGATTTTGAATCAATTAAAATAGACATGGGCATGATATAAGATTCTGACAAGAACAATTCTCAGTCCCTGTTCATTGTGAACTAGAGTTCCTAAACAAAGCTATGGGTTAGAGAAATCATTTCTTTCCTGTGCGCTTACATTTAGTCGTAGTTCAATGAAGTTCCAGAAATAGAATTTTTTTCAATTGAAACCTTTCGTCTTTCTCAATCTATTTTTTTTTCTTTTTCCCTTAATCTTCACTACCTCATATTACCCTTACATGTTTTACTTTATTTTTACGCATTATTTGTTTGCTAGAAAGTAGTTTTTGTTTAAAAAATAAATTCCGTGAAAGTGAATTATTTTTCGATATATGGTAGTGTAATGAAAAATAAGTTGAAAAACACTTTCCAGTGTTTGGTTATGTAATGGAAAATGAGCTGGAAAATAACTTATTAATGTTTTATTTTTTTCAAGTTTATTAAAATAATGAAGAACAAATCTTACCAATTAAAAAATTGAATGGAAATGAAATTGAAAAAAAATATAATTTCATAAATTATCTCAAATAAAATAAATAATAATCAAAATAATAGAGATCAAATCTAAAAAATAAAAAAATTGAAAGATGAAGAAATAAAAATAAAAATAATTAACACTTCATAAATTATTTCAAATAAAATAAGTAACAATCAAAAGAATGATGGCCAAATTTGATAGATAAAAAATTTCAATTAAAAAATGATAAGGGAAATGCAAATAACAATTATAAAAATAAGAACCAAAATTAATATAAAAATTAAATTCTAAGGGATGCAATTGAAAAAAAAATATTAAAAACAAAATATATATAGCAATCAAAAGTTTGAGGACCAAATGTGATATAATCAGTAAATAATATGATATTTCTAAAGTTTTCACAACTTCCAGAAAGTATTTTCCGTCCAAAATAAAAGGAAAACAATTTTCTGAAAACCAAGCCAAATTTTTTTTTGACCGGAAAGTGTTTTCCGTTCACCGGAAAATGCTTTCCGTTCACCGGAAAATGCTTTCCGTTGACCAACTTTCATAATGGCAAACAAATACAGGAAAATTTAGAAAGTAGTTTCCCGGAAACCAGTTTTCAAGAAACAAACATAGTCTTAGAGAATTCTTATGGATTTGAGTCGAACCCTTCCATCATGAAGCTCTTGTAATTGAATCCCAAACGAATTTTATAATTTTATTTATTTATTTTTGAGTCACAAAGAACTCTTATAAATTTTTTATGATGCAGAGCCTCAAAGGATCCTCATAGGTTTTTCTTTACTTTCGAGTCGAAGACTTTTGCAATTTCTTACAATTGAGTATCAAAAGGCTCTCGCAAATATTTCTTTACTTTTAATTCTTAGAAGTCTCTTGTATTTTTCTTATGTGATTATATATTAGAGGACTCTTATTAATCTTTCTTTACTTTTGAGTCTTAGAAAACTCTAGCATTTTCTTCTACAATCGAGTCTCAGAGGACTTTTACAACTCTTTCTTTACTTTTGAGTCTCGAGAGACTTTCACAAATCTTTCTTTACTTTTATGTCTTAGAGGACTTTTGTAATTTTCTTATACGATGTTTCAAAGAATTCTCACAAGATATGTCTTTACTTTTAAGTCTTAGAGAACTCTTGCAAATCTTTATGTGTTTACGTCTCAAAAGACTCTTACAAAATTCTTTATTTTCAAGTCTCATAAGACTTTTGTAAACTTAAGTCCAAAGGATCACTCCTATGAATTTGAATCCCAATTGATTCTTTTAATTTCAATTCTTAAGGTTGGTCGCCTCTCGGTTTGAGCACCTTTTAAATTTTTCTTGTATACACCATCTTTTTTTTATAAGCTTACTAAACAAGCCTAAGAAAAATTATTATTTATAGACTTTCTACTATAAGCATTGTAAAAAGAGGGTAGCTATCATAACTCAATTTTGATCCCCCTGTTTCGATCATATATTAAAAAAAATCCAAAAAAGCGCATTTTTTACACAATATGGTCAAATTCTCTGCCATTTCATGATTTTCTACAACCTTTTCATTTATCATTTTTATTTTAATGAGTTTTCAAAAATTAAAGTTTTGAAAAAAAAGTAAAAAAGTAATGACAATAAAAGAAACAAAAAGCTTAGTGAGCATAGTAATAATTAAGGATGACATAAAGGACTAATATGAACATTTCTAACCCCTTCCCCAAGCAATTTAAAGATTAAAAAAAAAGAGAGAGAGAAAGATGTGGAATGTTAAAGACTGAGATAGGAGAAGAGAGAATAAAGAGTAAAAAAAGAGAATATAGGATAAGAATTAAAAAAAATATTAAGTAGTATATAAAAGGGGTGGATAATAGAGGGAAAAAAAGAAAAACATTGAATAGAAAAAAGAGAGAATTTTTTGTGTAGAGAAAAAGAGAGAAAGAAAAAGATAAAAGAGATTAAAAAAAGGGGAATTGTGACAGCCCTCCCCTCTTATTTTTCTCAGCCATTAATACAACAACCACCATTATAGACAACGTTACTCACCCCAACACCATTGACAGCCCATCCTTCACACCATAGCCATTATCCTTACCAAAAAAAACTCAACTCCCCACGTAGACAACAACAATGTCAACTCGGTAGCCATCACCATGTTTTTAGTCGACCTAAACCAACCTTCTTCTGTAAACCAAACAATGACAACACCTTCTTCATCTCGCTCACCATAATAGCCTCCACCAAAAACATTTAATAATAGAAATAACAGCCTAACCTGTGATGGAGAAAGAGAAATGAAGAGAAAAGAGAAGACTAAAACTTCAAATGACTTAATCTCCTTTCTTAGGTGGTGGTATGTATTACTTCCAGTGTAGAGAGGAAGAGATGGTGACAATTATTTCAATTTACTAGGTGATGCTCCTTAACAGCATTAATGTGTGGTTCAATATGCCAGCAGTAGTGATGACATGGAATCCACACACCAACACTATCTAGATTGATGTCACTATTCTAATCATTTTTCAGCTTCTCCCGGGTGATCCCAACAACTTTTAAAGATTTTTCTTGAACCCTAAATGATTTTTTTTATTATTTTTAATGCATTATTAATTTTTTTTTCATTGATTATGATGAATATTTAAAGTGTTAGGGCCCATACCTTTATGTTACAACCCTAAGGCTATGAGGTTGTCGGGGCTTTATTGTTTTAGGTGGAATAAAGTTATAACCAATACTCCACGATGGGGTTGGGATGATAGGTTGCAACAGGTTTATTTGAAACATAATGGTTTAACCTCGACATTGAAAGTTTTGTGTATGTATGTATGTTTAGATATTTATTTTCAAACAAATAATGAAAAACAACATTGACGAGTTTTATCAAGTTAGAGTCATGATTGTTTTATCAAACTTGGGTATTAACAACTAGGTTAATGTGTCTCTTAGTTTTTATGGACCGACGTAGGCCTGGCGATTTAAAAAAAAAAATTGAAATGAAGTAAGATTTTAGGAAGTTATTGAAAACTTTTTGATGAATTTAAATAGGCAGAATGTTTATTGACTTTTGGGTTTGAAATTTTAATTTTTTCTTGTAACGATAATAAATTGTTATGGAAATAAATAAATTAATAAGAAAAAAGGTAATAATTAGGGGAAAGAATCCCAAAAATTTAGTTGAGAAATATTAAAATTTGTTTATAAATCAATATGCGAAAATACTAATGATCGGGAAAAACTACAAATAATAAAACAAATTATTAAGGAGGGGAAATTCTATAAATAATGGCAAAATAGCCCCCTTCTACTTTAAAAGATTTGGTTAGCCCTACTCTTAGAGAAGAATGGTTTGATCTTCATTTTTTTCTAAAAGTTTTGAGAGATTTCTTCTTATAAAAACATGTTAAGCATGTGTTGGATAGATTATTATGAGAAAAGGTGATTAATATGTGAATTTAGGGGAAAGTTTAAGAGATAAAAAAAGTTAGAAGCATGAGAGAGAAACATGGGGTTTTTAAGGGAGAATGATTAAAGGAGGAGAAACCTACAAGAAGAACCATAAATTAAACTCAAAACCAATGTTTACTATGTTTCTCACTAATTATTTCGTTATGTTTTGGATTTGGGACAATTTTGGGTGAAAACTTCATTTCAAGTTAGGGTTTTTGAACAAAATTTAGGGGAAAATGTGTTTAATTGTAGAATTGTTATAATGACATGGAATATATGTTAGCTAGAGTAAAAAATAGTTAAAATTAAAGAAAAAACAATAGATGGTAATGGTCTTTAGGGCAAACTAAGGTACATGTAGGGGGGATGAGAATTTAGTGGAAAACTAGTGAAATCGTGTGTTAGTTTAAAATAAATATGTGAAAAATGTATTTTGAATCGAGTGTTAATATTCATTCTATAAATTGTGTTATAGATATTCTAAGAAAAATGATTTACATATTATGAAAATAGTGAGAATTGTTGAAATGATATGTAAAAGTGATAATTAGAGTGTGTTTTGAGTGTGTGGCATACAAAGACAGAAGTGTAGAATATAATTTTGAATACTAGCTAGATTCTTAAAAGTACTGAGTTTAACTAGGTGTGGATTTTGACAGTTGTTACGTTGTGAGATTTCATGAATATGGAATTGTTAGATTCTACAATATTTTGTATTTAGTAATGTGCTAAGAAAGAGTGAAATATGTTTATATTAAATGAAAAATTATTGACTTGAATACGGACGAGTCAATTTAGGAGACATATTGACTGGTGTTGTATCTTCTTCTTGAATTGGGAGAGGCATGAGGAGTTGGGCTATCAATTGGAGAAGTTATGTCTATAAAAGAAGCATGTAGGTGTTCGACACCTCATTCTCTTTAAATTTTAGTATATTTCTTTAACATTGTTTTCTTCATTATTGTATCATTATTAATTAAGGGTTGAAATGAAAATTGTGGTGTTATGTTTTGAAATGGAAATAATGTATTACTTGATTGAAACGAGAATATATAAATCAATTGTAGAAGATATATTTTGATATGAATTAATTACAAAATATTTCTTATTTATATTAGTTGATCGTGTTGACAGAACTAAAGAGATGTTATGATACTTAGTTAATCATGTTAACAATAATTAAGGATATATTGTTGATATTAATCGACCATGTTGATAGAACTAAAGAAATGTTTTGATATGTAGTTAATCGTGTTGAAGGTAACTAAGGATATGTTGTTGACATTAGGTGACCATGTTAATATAACTAAATAGATGTTTTGATGCTAAGTTGACCATGTTGGCGGTGACTAAGAAGATGTTTTAATGCTCAATTAACCTTGTTGATGGTAACTAAAGAGAGATCATTGATACTTGGTTGACCATGCAGATAG
>Ga0325402_1001277_pt1 | contig 20204 bp, 15 predicted proteins | sample PopdelMetagenome_22_FD_207212 | JGI IMG/M metagenome (GOLD analysis project Ga0325402, IMG submission 207212) | Populus deltoides microbial communities from Bellville, Georgia, United States - Xylem-PdKOR-R3 | ecosystem: Host-associated > Plants > Phyllosphere > Stem > Wood/Secondary xylem...
AAACAAAAAATTATAATTTAAAAAAAAAAAAAAAAAAAAAAAAGACTCGAAATCATAACATTGCCCGGCTTGTGGTCATTGACTAATTAATTAATTAATTAGTAGCTAATTTTGTCAAGAGAAGAGTAATTAGTACAACTCATGCCCACCCATGATCCATCAAAAAGTGTTTGAAAGAGTTTATAGTACTAAAAATTCATATTTTGAGTACTTTATTTCACGAAAGTTAACAGCTTTTTAGTCATGTAAGCTTTCCAACTAAGAAATCCATGTTATTTTAATGTTAAACAAACACCCTTTTTAGAATTAAAGCCACTGAGTTTATTATTACACGTGGTCCGAGAAATGGGGGGCCACAAAGACTTGGGTTAATCGGTTGCAATAAACTCCAAAACAAGACCTGATCCAATGTTAACACTTGCTATTAAGTCACTTAATTAAACATGTTAGTTTAACTAATCAAGTTTTAATCTGGGTAAGAGAGGGAGGAAACGAGAATCTTCTTAGTTAAGTCTGTTTTTTTTAAAATATTTTTAAAAAACTCAGTATTTTTAAATTATTTTAATATATTGATGTCAAAAATAAAAAAATTATTATTTTGATATATTTATGAGTAAAAAATATTTTAAAAAACAACCACATTCACACTCTCAAGCATCCTTTTAATTAAAACAGTTAGCCTTCTTTTAAGGCTCCAGGAAAATGATGTGTGGTGATAGTGTTTTGTTTGAGTTTATATATATATATATATAACTTATTCCCTGTATATAATTTGAACCAATTAATAAATCCCTATGATATAAAAAATTATTAAAAAAAATCCCTGCTGTAGGTTTGACTATAGTTTTTGTTCCAGACCTGCCTTTTATTCTTTCCGAGGACTAATTGATTAACTTTGTCAACCTACATATTTGAAGTGCACTCCTCTCCTTTTCTTCCTTTCTTTTGTCAAATGTTTGGTAAAAGAAATAATTACAAAATTCATCTTATAGTTGATCTGAATTTTATTCTCTCCGTTCCTTCATAAATTAAACTCTGTATGTTTAATAACAATTTACAGCTTTACATCCTAATAATGCATTTAAATCAACACTATTTTGTTCACTTCTGACTTCGAATTGAACTCTACCATAGCTTTGAAAGCTTGGTTCTCATCAAACCCTCCTCCTGCTAGAGAATCCTTATCCCTAAGGTCAACTTTTAGGGATTGTAGATTCTTCACTGCGAGTTCTCGTTGGTTCCTCATTGAGTGAATAGGACGATTGATATGTGCATGGTCTCGCAAGCTATTGTCATTGAGTGAATAGGACGATTCTTCGCTGTTTTTTATTGGTTGACTCTATTTCTGTCAATAACAAAGGAACGTCGGCGACATCTACTGAGGATATCTGTAGCTGCTCACATCTTTCTCCAATCAATTTGTTATCTTTGCCACAAGGCCATGAAGAACTATTGTGTCTCTAATCTTTCTTCACCCATAAATTTCACAATAGCATTTCAGACAGAACCAATCTCCATTTCGGACGTTTTTAAACCAAGACAATTCACCTAGAATGAAGACTGATACTAATAAAATTGTAAAAACTTATGAGTGAATTAAGGTTTCCACTGCAACGTTTTAAGCTGATAGAGTGTCTGGACTTAATAATAGTTAGTGAAGTGACGGTGTCATCATTACAAAAATCAAACCGATTACATATCTACCTAAAACTTGACTGACTTGAAACCTAGATTAATTTAAGTAGAAGAAAAATAAGGGAATCAAATCGATTACTCTCTTTTTCTTCAAAAAAAAAATTAATTCATTTGAGTTAACCCTCCTGACCTGTAACCTGAGCCTTACTATAGGTTGAATTTCAAGTCAAGTTTTAAAAAGTATGGATAATGTGACTGCCACGAGCTTTCTTACAAAAACAAGTCCTTTATTGGAATATGAGACTCTCTGATACTTAAGTTAATTAATGCATATGAGGGGAGTATGTTGAATAAAAGAATAACATAAGGAGTAAGAGAAAAACATATGGAGAGGTTATCAGGAGTAGGGTTAGAGCAATGTGGCTTTGTGGCTTTATGTGGTTTGTTGATACGAACCCCATGGATATAAAGATCCAGAAACCCATAGTCAAATCGACCCTTCTCAAGAAAGCTAAATTTATGCTTGTGATTGAGCTTGATACAATGATAACCTATACTAAGGCATCAAGACTATAAAAACTGAATACCTACTCAACACCTATAAAGAGATGTGAATGAGTAATATGAAAGAAGCCATGAAGCTTGCTTAATTATTCTATAAGTCAGAGTAGCTTGATGAAAAATCAAAACAAGATATCCTCTCACAACTCACATAAGATATGCGACAATAATGTATTATCCAACTCAAAAAAATAATGTCTTACAAAATAATATTTATACTTGAAATAAAGCTAACCTAGATGACCTACTGGACTAACATCAACCCAAATTAAAATATGACCCATAGTATCTCAAATAAGGCCCAAAACATGAATAATAATTCTAAAAATAATGCTAAGTTGTTATACATTATGAATAAAAAAAAACAATCATTGAATAAAATCCTTGCTTAAAAAAGACCATTGGTCGAATAGGATATGATGTCACATATTGGGATCCAAAACAAATAAGAAAATAATTCTTCATTGGCCTCCTATGTTTCCATACATAATAAGAAATCCTCTTATAGTTTGTAATTCATAAAACACATTGAAACATATAACCCTATAGTTACCGATTGCTCCCTCTAAGGATAACTTATAATGTTGAAATTAATTAAGCTCAAGAAGTAGATAAATCAGGTCTTTCTTGTACATAGATAATTTAACTATGGTATGACCATCACTTGTTGAAATTATAGCTTTCTTGAAATTCACCTTGGCCTAAATACTTTAAATAAACTTATTGAATTCATATTTGAGCTTTTTTTCCCTATAATATTGTTATTAGTCCAACTAGAACTTCTTATAGATTCTTTGGTATAGTTTGGATCACACCATCTCTTCTCTCCTCCAAAGAATTCGACCTTGAATCGTCACTCACACTAAAGAATGAGAGATCAAAAACATTAAAAGTAGCACTAACACCATACTCACTTAGTATATTTACTTTGTAAACATTGTCATTAATTCTTTCAAGGATTTGGAATGGACCATCTTCTCTCAACATCAACTTAGATCTCTTACATTCAGGAAACTTTTTTCTTGTGCATATGCACCTAAACTCAATCATGTAGTTCCAAGATAACCCTTTTTCTGCTCTTATTAGCTTTCAATGTATATTACTCATTCTTTTGTTGTATTTGTCATCGTACTTTGTCAAAGATAGTCTTCACTACCTGTGTTTTCATATTTCTATCAAGACTAACCTTTTCATCAACAAGTAAAGAAATCAAATCCAAAAAAGTTAAAGAATTAAAGTTATAAACAATTTTAAAATATGAATAATCAATAGTAGAAAGCACACTCCTGTTACATGTAAATTCAACAAACATTAGGCAATCTTCCTAATTTTTTAAATTCTTTTGAATGATAGTTATTAATAATATAGTTAAAATCCTATAAACTACTTCAATTTGACCATCTATTTGTGGATGATATATAGTAAAAAATAATAGTTTTGTTCTCAACTTACCCCACAAAACTTTCCAAAAGTAAATAAGAAATTTAAAATGACGATTATAAACAATGCTTCTAGAAATCCCATTAAGCCAAACTATCTCCCTAAAGAATAGGTTAGCTATGTTAGTTACATCATCAATTTTATGACAAGATATAAAATGTGACATCTTAGAAAACCTATGTACAACCATAAAAATAGAGTCCCTACTCCTTTTTTACATAGGCAAACCTAAAACAAAATCCATAGATACATTAACCTAAGGTTCTTGAGGTACTAGTAAAAAGGTATACAAACTATAAGGTAAAATTCTAGACTTAGCTTATCTACATGTTATGCATCTATCATAAATTTCTAGCACATTCCTTTTCATCTTAGGCTAATAAAAGTGCTTATACAAAATTATCTAAAAGTCTTAACAACCCCAAAGTGTCTCATTAAACTGGCCTCATAAGCTTTGTCTTTACCTGACATTGCGACGACCTTAAAAAAAAATATCTAGCATCTTATTCTTAGAATGGAAAAGTCTTGTTTAAAGAGTCGCCACCTAGTATTATGGTCACTAGAAACCCTAACTGATTAACAAAGATTCTATGGTACAAGACTAGTTATGCTAAAAGGAAGATACTATCATCTTTAAAATATTCTACCTAAGATAGTTTACATTGTTGGTTTGTCTAAAATTTCTAAGGGTTTGTTGTGTTATGTTATCGATGGTATGCTTATAATATTCTCAACTCTAATGTCAATGAATATTCAACTAAGCAATACTTTCAATTTTGACGTTAATAAGTATTACAATAAGAAAAATGTATGATATTCTGAACTTTGGTGTTAGTGAATATTGGGGTAAAAGTTATTTCTAATTCTAGTACTAATATTCTTAACTCTAGCATTAATGAATATTAAGAGTATTCTCAATTCTGGCATTGACAAATACAAATATTTTTTACTCTAGCGGGTGAATATTACAAATGATATTCTTAATTTTGGCATTAGTAGATATCAATCCAACTTGGTATTTCTTATTCTGGCGTCATAAATAAAAATTGAAAAAAAAATTTTATTTTTGTTGAAAATTTAGGAATTGTGTTTTTATTTTTTAATGTTGAAGGCGATGACTCGCTGTGAGCTTATTTGCCCTAAACATGGATAACAAACATTTGTTTAGAAAGATAATGGTATTGGTTTTATTATTTTTGAAAATTTAGGTATGTGAGCTCAATTGGCTTTTTAATTTAGGTCAAGTTCTAATAGCTTTATAAACTTGTTAGAAAACCCAAAAATACATGCAATATACTTTTGTAATTTTTTATTTTTTATGGAAATGCCTAGAAAGAAATTAATAAAAGCTAAAATATGTAAAAATATTGTTTTGGCTTTTTTCTTTTTATGAAAAACAAATCAATTTTTTTTTTTTTACCATACCAAGATATGTAAAAATGATTTTTCTAGAAAGGGCTTGGCCATACTAAGAAGAACATTTTTTTAGTGAAACCTTAAATTTTATGTTGTTTTTTTTTGCAAATGATAATCTATGTTTTAATAAATGAAAATGTTAGTACCTTTCCTCATGCATGGAATTATACTAACTCTTGTAACGTCCCTAAGGTGAAAATCAAATTAAAAAATTATTGAAACAAATATACTCCATAAAAGCTTGTCATTTTTTTTACAGTCTTTTGATATGTCTTAACCTAAAAAAGTGAAAGGGTACAATTGTCATTTCAATATTATAAACATCACATTAAAATTAAGTTAAAATTTTAAAAAACTAATTGGATAAGGGAAAAACACTATATACCCTAGCACAAAACATTGTGGGTTTGGACAGTGCATTGGGATTTTTTTGACCTTTATGTATTTTCTATTCTAGTCACCAGTTTTTTAATTTTATCTTTACACACTATGTTGGTTAGGATTTCTTGGTGATATTTTGTTTCCATTAGCTTGCTATGGGCTATAATGGGGGTAAACAAAAGTCTCAATATCATGCTGATACTTGATTTTGCAAAACAAAATATGATTTTATTGCTTATAAAAAAAAATATTGAGACGAAAATGTAGTTTTTTTATAATGTTCATTAGAAACCTTTTTAAAGAATTTGGCCTTTATAATATTTTTTATTTCATTTTGGTCTATTTGGTAAGAGGTTTTACTTTAGTTCAAAACTTATTTTATTCACATTTCAATTTATAAGATTGAAAGGGAAAAGAGAGTCTCGAAAAAAAGATAGAAGAGAGAGAAAGTGTTTAGATGCCTTCATTTTGTGAACAAAAAGAAAAGCCAAATTTAGTGTCAATGTTTTTCTCTTGACAAGATGAGTGTCATTGGGCTTTTATGTTCTAAAAAAAGGTAGATTAGGTTGAGAAGGATATTCTTTCTTTTTTAATTGTGTTTTAAAGCTAATTTAATGGTGTTTTGAGTTGAGAAATCAATTTATTAAGATTCTAAGAGAGCTTATTTAGTGTTTGTTTTAGAAGGATATGTTTTTTTCTATTTTTTTAATATTTTGATTAAAATGCACTATAAAAAAAGGTTTATCATTATATTTAATGTAAAATCACCAAATTCAATTATCATGTATATTGCGATCAAATTCAACTCTTTGATAAACCAAGAAATTAAAAAGTGTACTTATTATAAGAAACTCCCAAAAGATCTAAAGTGAGTTACAAATTACAATACTCCATTAACTAGCTATACATATAAGACGTTAACATCTGTTGCTCCGTTTTGGCCCGTGACGTACCTATAAGTGTATCATTATTTAGATAAAAATTCCAATCCATAGTTTAAATATTAAATTTTGTTAAAGCATGGATTCACATTAAATATTTTTTTCTCATGATATGAGAGCTTAACTTATCACCATCAATCAAGATATTTATTTTAATACTCTTTCAACAATTTACACAACCAATTATCGTCCGTGTGCGGCGTGCGGTGAATAAGTCCACTCTTGGGTTGGTATCTGGAAAGATAAGGAAGACAAGGATTTCTTGTCTTTTATTAGTGGGAAGAGGAAATGAGAGTCACTATCTAGTATTTTTGTCACTAGAAATCCTAGCTGGTCTTAGAGATTGGATACGGAGACTGGTTGCATAAAGGGAAGGTATTAGCACCTTAAATACATTCTATCTAAGGTAAGCTGCATTGTTTAATTATTTAATATATACTAACGAGCTATTGTATTTCTAATTGTTGGTTTGTCTATGGTTTAAGAAAAGTCATCTTCGGTAAGGAGATCCTTATATTATCAGGTAAAACCTAACCATTCTAACATCAACAAAAGAATTTAATATCAAGAATACATCTTACGTATAAAATCATAATCCTAGATACTAAAAGAAAAGAAAATAATTTTTTTTGTTATTTTTGAAATATTAGCCTAGTTAATAAACTGGTTATTAAAGCCAAAATGCATGCTTACATATTTTAAAATTTTTGTTTTATGAAAATATGATATGATTTTTTTTAGAGACTTAGTGGCATGTAAGAAAACAAGACATTTTTTTTATATAATTTTCTTTTTGTTAACATTTCATAGAAAAACAGGTATTTTAATACCAGATTTGTATCATTACAGTATAAAAATAGAAACCAATATGAAGCAAAAATTTGATAGAAAAATATATGGGAAAGTCACAGATTTTTTTTGGACTAGGTCGGACCCAACCCAACCATTTTGGTATGGGTCGGAGTTGTTCGGCCCAACACATAGTGGAGAAGCTCTCCACTGTTCACATGAACAGTGGAGAAGAGATGGATGCAGGAGAACGAGAACGAGAATAAGAAGAAGTAAGAGGAGGAGGAGAGTGGGGAAAGGCTGACCCAGCGTCGACGCTGGTGGTTCTTCTTCCAAACGAGGTGGCCGAGCACTGTGGAGCTACTTCACCGACTGACGGCTCTTTTTATTCCACTCTGTGTGCTTTTCCTCTAGTTCTTCTTCCTTTTTTTTTTCTTTTTTGTGTTTTTTATCCTTGCTTTTACTCCTCCTCCTTTTTGTTTTCTTCCTTTTTCTTTCATTCCTCTTTTGTTATTTTTTTTTTCAATTCTCTCCTCTCTGTTAGTCTATGTTTTTCTCTATTCTCTCCTCTCTGTCTCTTCCTTTTTTTCTTTCTGTTTTTCACCTCTAAAACTCCCTAAAAGTGTTGTGCCAATCTCCCATCTTCCCTATTTTTCACCTCTCCTGTAATCTCTTATTTCTTTGGTCGTGTTTTTCTCTTTATAATGTCTATTTATTTTTTTTCGTCCCTTCTAGTTCTTAAACAATCTCCCCTCATCCAAAATCTTCTCTCCAAAATCCCCTTCTCCTTCGTTCTCCCCGCTCTGGTATTTATAAGGGGAAAAGAGGAAGAGAGCCACCCTACCCTATCCAATCAAACCAAATAGGCAGGGTGGCTGGGCAGCCGCCACAGGGCCACCCGCAAGGCTTGTCTCCTCTGTTTTATCTCTCTAGGTAGGCTAATGGGTATGAGTCTTATCGGTTTTGGGTTCTTGATAGAGAGGGAAAGAGGCATTGTAGGGGAGAAAATCTCCTTCTTCCCTTGCCTGTGCGCGTCCAAAGAAAGAAAGAGCACGTGTCATTCAAAACGACACTGTTCGTGTTTTTTTTAAGAAAGAGAAATGAATTTGGGGAGTAACCTAAAAATGGGTTATAACAGTTGCCCCCCTCTTTACAATGCTTATAGAGCAAAGACTTTGCGTGGTAAGTTTTGTAAAGATAAACAAAACTAAACTTCCAAAATTGATCTTCTCAAAGCTTGTTGATCCGGCGTTCTGTCTTTGGTTGGGTTAACATGAAATCCCATCTGACGATTCTCTTTAACCAGAACCTAAAAAATGTTTTTTTCCTGACGGAAGGGTTGAAACTTTCTTTTTTTTTTCTTTTGAGAATTTCCTCATAATAAAGTTCTTCTCACTTTTCTTCCAATGCTAAGATGATATCGGTGGCTCGGTCATCCTGAGATCCCATCTAACGATCTCCTTTAACCACAACCAAAGTCTGTCTGTGTGTAGCTCGATCAACTTGAAATCCCATATGGCGATTCCCTTTAGCCAAAGCTAAAATCTCTGTGTGGTTGGGTTAACCTAAGATCCCTTATGATGACCTCCTTTAACCAGAACCAAAGAAAATATAAGTGTGGTGTCATTGTAATGAGTGACCTACCCAAGTGGAAAAAATATGAAAAGTTGTCTCATTGTTATAGGTGACCTACCCAGGTGGAAAACAAATGTGAAAAACGGTCTCAATATAATGGGTGACCTACCTAGGTGGAAGATATGACCAGTGGTCTCATTGTAATGGGTGACCTACCCAAGTGGAAAAAATATGAAAAGTGGTCTAATTGTTATGGGTGACCTACCCATAAAAAAAAAAAAGGAAGAGCGGTCTCATTGTAATGGGTGACCTACTCAGGTGAAAGAACGATCTCGTTGTAATGGGTGACCTACTCAAGTTGAAAAATGCAAAGATTTTCCAAAAATGATCTCATTGTAATGGTGACCTACCTAGGTGGAAAAATTTTAAAGAGTTTTAAAAGTGATCTCATTGTAATTGGTGAACTACCCAGGTGGAAAGAATATGAAAAGCGATCTTATTGTTATAGGTGACCTACCCACACAGAAAAAGAAAAAGTGGTCTCATTGTAATGGGTGACCTACCCAAATGGAAAAAAATGGTCTCATTGTAATGGATGACTTACCCAGATGGAAAATATGAATGTGATCTCATTGTAATAGTTGATTTACCCACATGGAAAATATAAACACGGTCTTATTCGAAAATAATTTAAAGAGTTTTGAAGGGATGATATGATAGGACTCGAAAGGAGATGAGGGCTCAAAGGCACACTCGAAAGGAGGTAGGGTTAGAAAATGCACTACTTGAAAGATAAGGGCTCAAAGACGCACTTGAAAGAAGGTAGGGTTAGAAAACGCACTACCTGAGAGGTTAGAGCTCAAAGGCGCACTCGAAAGGAAGTGAGGGCTCAAAGATGCACTTGAAAGAAAGTAGGGTTAGCAAACATAATACCCAAAACATGAGGGCTCAGAGGCAAACTCAAAAGGAAGTGATGGCTCAAAGGCGTACTCGAAAGGAGGTAGGGTTACAAAACACATTATCCAAATGACGATAGTGAAACACCAATCTGTCAATGTTGAAAGTAATGCATTATGATCAATATACATATTTACTTACTTAAGAAATATAGGTCCCCATTTTATTCATGGAGTCTTCCTTTTCTCAAAAGTTTGAGTCTTTGTGGCAAACTTTGATGGCTTGTTCGTTTTTGCTTACTCGAGTCTCGTCTTATGATCTTGACCTTTGAAAAGGGCTTGATATCATTATATTTCTTCATTCTCCAACCTTTATCTCAAGGGTTGCCAGCTCTGCCTTACATTTTGTTTTCTTAGAAAGGGATGGATCCAGCCCTATTATGTATTCTTGGATTGCCCCCCAGCTTGATCATGCCCCCCAAGTGTTCAATTTGGGTTTTCTTTAGCAATGAGGCTATGTGGAAGAAGGTTTGGTTATTTAAAAGGAATTGTTTTCAAACAGAAATTTTGAAATTCAAAGCTATTCCAAACACAGAAATCATTTTGACATCGGTTTAAAGCAAACTCGTTATGAAGAAATTCAAGTGATTCCTATTGATAGATTTTCAGAAGTGATGAAAACTTTTTGTTTTGTTTTCGGTGAAAATATGAAATGATATTTTGTTGGTCAAAGAAGTTCAAACTTCAATTTAAAGGTTACATGGAATCGATCTTCAAAGCATTCATTTTGCTTGTATGAATAATGACTTGTTTCTCATAAGAAAGCATTGCCTACTAATCCAAAATGCTTGCCTTTTATCAGAAAAGGCTTAATTGGGCACGTAATGTAGGCTTAATGACACAATAAAAGAGTTGATGTCTTATCCCAAGTGCAGGAATATCAAAGTAATAAATAACCCAGCAACACCGAGGTCTATTCATAGAGAGGTCAACTATATATATATAAAAGAGTTAAAGAGATCTTTGAGATGAGATTAATGTAAGGATTAAACAATGATAAAAACAGTTGTCAAGGTTAGAGATCCACTAATAGTATTTTAAATAAGTATAGTATAAACTCTTTTTATTAATCGGATGACTTATCATTATTAGCTCATTATAAATTATTAACATGATCATATTAATCATCTTATTTAAGTAACATCATACTTGTAAATATTGTCATGGTATTGGTAATGCTAACTTACGTTAACAACAAATCAAGTTCCTCTCATAACAACGATGTCGGTCGAAGACTATGAAGGATCAAACATTTATTGTGCCAAATGTTATATACAACAACATAAATGTAGATTAACCATTTACAAGCAAGGTATTAAGAGTGAATAAGATAAAAATGATAAGACATGTTAATAGCAAACTTTTTTGAATATAAGCATTGAAATCCATGTTGAGTTTATATTATACTTATTCCAACATCATTAGTGAAACCGTTTCACCTTGACATAATAAACTTAGCTAAACATTATGAAGAAGAGAAACATGAATAAACAAGATAAGAACATAGTTATGATGAAAAGCATAAATAAAAGATTAATAAAACATGAAATAAAACTTGAACATTACAAAAAGAAAAGGCAAGAAAATAATCTTGATCTGAAAACAAAGATACCTCAATGTATGGAAAATACCTCCTTTCATATGCTAAAGAATTATTCATTTGGTAATTAATTATTGATTAGTGGCCAACTATTGACTTTGTGGATAGCCCTCAAGTTTTTGTTTGGACGAAATGTCATTTCTAACATCAGAATTTAAACAAGTGGTATGCATAAAAGTTGTGAGAATCTGTCTCAGCTTTCCACCATAAGACAAATGAGCTCGTTTGGACTTCTAGAACTCAAGATATGGACTGAACACTAAACAATATTTGGGTTGCACGACAGATTCAGACTTCTCTTTTGTTTCTAAGATTTGAACTTGAAAACAACATATTTGAATCTTGGACTCTTCATGGATGTTTTAGGCCTATGTATTAGCTTTCCATCAAGATAAACTAGATCTAAATCCAAGCTCTACAACTCCAGTTATGACCCAAGTATCGAATGATGTTCCAGTTTGAATTGAACCAACATCTCTTTTCTTAGCCATTTCTTTATCTTTTTACTTTCAATAGTTAATCACATTAATCAATCCTTTGAATTGTGAGATATGCTTGCATTTAAAATGAGCATTTACCATAAATTAAAGCTATCTTATATTATTAGACTTGTTATTATAAAACATACTTAAGTTAGGGAATATAATGATACTTTAAGTGCAATATGATGATATAAAAGCTTAATGAAAATACACTTTTAAATACTAATCAGTTAGGCTCTTGGTTATGAAGAGAAATGATATTTATAAGTTTAAAAGGTGTTTAAGGGATTTCAAGACTAAGAATCACTAGTGCTTATTTCCTGACCTTTTTTTTGTCTATAGATTTTCTTGACCTAGGAATTGATTTGCAAAATGGTACATGGTGCCCCCAGTGTAGGGTTTGAGCTTTTTCTCTATTTGTTTTCTTTTTTAATTTGGTTCTGCATCATCATATCAGTTATTTTTTTGGAAAGCTCAAATCTTTTAAATCATTTAAATTCCTTCATGCCCCTCAACTTTTTTTTTGTTTTGTTTTGAACACCTTCAATTATTGAGAATTTTTCTCGCACTTACCCCCTAATGTGGGGTGTGATTCTAACCAAGGTTATTTTGAAAAAACATTACTAGGCTCAAAAGGGGACTGCAAAGGATATTTTTTCGCCTCGTGAAAGGATTATTAAATATGGTCTTTCCTCATTTCTAATGCATGCACTTAGGATTGGTAAGCCTTGCTTTCATGCGAGTATTCAAAATGGTTTCTTATTATTCATTCAATGAAAACTCAGCTTTGAAATCATCTCATGGTGTTTAGGTTTTTTTATTCAGGTTTTCTAGATGTATGATTACTTTTCTAAGGGATCACTTGAATTTCCAGAACTTGTTTGTACAAACACCAATATGATTTCTGTTTTTGTACTAAAACTTTGAATTCCTAAAAATCCTTGTGAACATGTGAGATCATGCATAGTTTTGAAAAAAAAAAGGGAAACACACCAAATGATTCTTGGTACTGTGGTTTCATGAGTAAAAGTTGTGCTCATTGTGTTATTTACATGAAATAACAAGAAAACAAAATGAAGGCACATCATGAACACAAGAAAATACATGATCTTATTAATAAGAAAATCTCATTTGACAGAGGGAGTCTTATGGTATTATGAGCCAAGTTGTCGACAAAACTAAAACTATTCTTTAGGCATGATCAAACAAAGACAATTATTTTTATGGGCAAGCTTTATTTCCTAAATCAAGTACACTTGTAGGGATTTCATTGACGGTATAGACAGAAAACCGCAATAGAACTTTGTTTTGTGGGACTCGTTGGCAAACGCATTTATTTGTAGGGGCTGGTGTCAGTGCTTCTGAGCGCACAAATGCTGAATTGTAATGGGGTTGCTGACCATTTATGCCCATTCTTTCTTCGAGTTGCGTTATTATTGGAGTCTGATTAAAGGAGACAAGTCGGTGGTAGGACCTTTACCAGAGACATTTCCATATGTTTGGTTGAGTAAGCTAGTGAAGCGAGTCATGTTGGCCTTCAGAGACTCCAACTCTTCTTGAAAATGGGTGTCACGGTGAGCGCGCTCTTCATCTTCCATGTTTCTCGCTTAAAGTCAGGTGTTGTAGACTCTTAGAGGACCTATATTTCAATCTGTTGCATGTATTTATTTATAATGAATTGATGTATGCGTATGGATACAAATGTATATACATGTGTATTGGTTATGGATGACTATATTAGGGAGCTCATACTTTAAGGATAAGTTTTAGGCCATTACATGATGGGTAGGATTTCTACCTTGTCTCAAAAGGATCTCTTGTTGTGTAAGTGATCATCCTCGTGAAGGCAATATGGGGGATCATTAGGTAATGAGATGGCATGTGCATCAATCATTACCAGTCTAAGCACTCAGCAAAGAGTTGGGATTTACATAAACTTAAACCTTGACCAAAAATCATAAGGTAAGCTGTTAGTCCCCCACTTAACCTAAATTTTTTCAGTATAAATTCCCCTAAAAATATAAATGATGCTTGAAGCAATTCTATACAACGCATGGATAAATATTTACAAAATCTAAAGCAAATAAGAAAATAAGGAAATGCATATTAAACAATAACACAGAAACCAAATTAAAAAATGATAGTAAGACAAAAACAAAGCTTAGTCTATAAAGGTCCCTAGTGGAGCCGTCATTTTGTCGCACGTGTGCGGCGTCGCAGCGAGTAAGTCCACTCTCGGGTTGGTATCTGAAAAAATAGGGAAGACAAGGATTTTTTATCTTTCATTAGTGGAAAAGAGGAAAAAAGAGTCGTCGCCTAGTATTTTGGTCACTAGAAACCCTAGCTGGTCTTACAGATCGAGTACGGGGACTAGTTACGTAAAGGAAAGGTATTGGCACCCCAAATATACCCTACCTAAGGTAAGTTGCATTGTTTAATTGTCTGATAAATTCTAAGGTGCTATTGTATTTCTAATTGTTGGTTCGTTTATGGTTTAAGAAAAGTCTTTCTCGGTAAGGAGATCCTTATCTTATCAGGTAAAACATAACCATTCTAACACCAATAAAAGAATTTAACATCCAGAATATATCTTACATGTAAGATCGTAATCCTACATACTAAAAGAAAAGAAAATATTTTTTTTGGTTATTTTTGAAATATTGGCATAGTTCTTGTGACTTTAATAAATTGGTTATTAAAGCCAAAATGCATGCTAAAATATATTTTTAAATTTTTGTTTAATGAAAATACGATATGGCTTTTTTAGAGACTTGGCTGCAAGAAAACAAGATATTTTTTTTATAATTTCTTTTTGCAACATTTCAAAGAAAGTCGGGTATTTTAATACCAGATTTGTTCTTTACAGTATAAAAATAAAAACCAATATTAAGCAAAAAGTTGATAGAAAAATACGTGTGAAAGTTGCAGATTTTTTTTTTGAACTAGGTCGGATTCAGCCCATCCATTTTGGTCTGGGCCAAAGCTATCCGGCACAGCAAATAATGGAGAAGCTCTCCACTGTTCACGTGAACAGTGGAGAGTGAATCCATTGTTCAAGCAGAACAATGGAGAAAGGATGGATGCAGGAGAATGAGAACAAAAAGGAGGAGGAGGACAAAAAGGGCGAGGAAAGGCTGACCAAATGGCAACGCTCACGGCGACATTAGTGGTTTTTCTTCGAAATGAGGTGGTCGTGCACTGGGGAGCTGCTTCACTGGCCGATGGCTCTTCTTATTCTGCTCTATGTGCTTTTCCTCTGGTTCTTCTTCCTTTTTTTTCTTTTCTGTTTTCTTTATCTTTGCTTCTGCTCCAACTCCTCTCTGTTTTCTTTCATTTCTCTTTTGTTATTTTTTTTTCCATTTCTTTCCTCTTTGTTCGTCTATGTTTCTCTCTATTCTCTCCTCTCGGTCTCTTCCTTATTTTCTTTCTATTTTTCACCTCTAAAACTCCCTAAAAGTGTCGTGTCAATCCCTCCGTCTTCCTTGTCTTTCACCTCTTCTGTAATCTCTTCTTTCTTTAGTCGTGTTCTTCTCTCTATAATGTCTCTCTGTTTTTTTTTTCTCCTCTGGTTCTTAAACAATCTCCCCTCGTCTAATATCTTTTCTCCAAAATCCTTTTCTCCTCTGTTCTCCTCGCTCTTGTATTTAAAAAGGGAGAGAGCCACCCTATCCTATCTAATCACGCAGAATGGGTAGGGCGGCCACTAGGTAGCCGCCCGCAGGGCTTGTCTCCTCTGTTTTTTTTTTGTCTTGGCAAGCCAATGGGTAGGGGTCTTATCGGTTTTGGGTTCTTAAGAGAGAGGGAAAGAGGCATTGCAGGGGAGAAAATTTCCTTCTTTCGTTGCATGTGCGCGTCAAGGGGAAGAATGAGCACAATGTTGTTTAAAATAGCACTATTCATGTTTTTGTTTTGGAAGAAAAAGAAATGAATTTGGGGAGTAACCCAAAAATAGGTTATGACACCAATTTTGGTTTTCCTTCCAACACTATTATTTTTGACAACTCGGATAGTTGTCAACAATCTGACTACCTCTCACAATAGCCAAATAAATATGATAATCAACACAGTTATCAACAATCCAGCTAACCCTTCTTGGTAGCCAATAAATCTGGTAATCCACTCGATTACCAATAATCCACTTGTTCCATAATAATCAACCTTTCCTTCTTTACTTTTAAATTTCCATCAATTACAACATATCACCACATAAATGTCACAAATGCTACAAAATAAAAATAAAAGTTCATAATTTCAAGTGGGGTTACGAATCACCGACCTACTGCTCGCGGCGTTTCAACTCCACCTACCTGAGGACCTCATCCCATGTTCTCTCCTGAATCAATAACATTTCATCAGGTTAATTATTTATCAAAAAGTCCATTATTCCTAACATTTAAGGCACCTAATTTTCTCCAGTATAATCTTAACCACATCATATTTCATAAATCGCTAAATCATCATTAATAGTTTTAGATTCACTAATGTTTCATATTTCCATAATTTTCAAGAATCTAATGATATCATGTTTAATTCCACAACATTATTCCACTAAAAATTCATGCATATTTAGTAGTTAACAAGAGACTTCTTAATTTGCATCAAATCATCATTATCATACACATACATCATAGTTATATATTCACATTCCTTTCACCATGCTTTCCTAACTTCCTAAGATTTCTTAAGGCAACATCATCCAAATTCTTAATTTCATTTCAATTTATTATCACCATAACCCACACATCAATAATACAAACAAAGTTTCAACATCTAACAACATCACTTCACCATTTAGTTACTTCCCTCTTTATTCGGTCATAAACTCTCATTGTTGCTAGCCTATTTTTTACCCAAGATTTGATAAATTTTCAACAAAAACAAAAACAAAAAATATATATGTTTTTAAAGTCTTTGCATTACTTGCAGTGTCTTTTTCCTACGTGTTCAATTGTGAATGCACTTTTTAAGTCGACGTTGAAGTTACTCTTTTTTTTTAAAAAATCAAAATACAAAAAATAAGAAAAATAAAAAATCCCTCATTTCTTCTACAACAAGAGAAAGGGAGTTATTGAATAGTTGATCGTGATCCTACATCTTTAAAACCCTTAAAGACCTTTTGAGCATATGAATTTACCTTTATTTCATAGCTATAAGTCATAGCCTACATTATGTGCTTTTAAAAGCCCTTTATTTGTCAAGTAAGCAATTTCAACCGATAAATGACGCTCTCAAAACTTGAAAAGCTTTTCCATAAGAGTCACGACTTCACAAACTAAACTAATGATTTTTATACATGCTGATAAAATAAGATAAATTTTCAATGGAACCTCAAGTCTTTGCTCGAAACCTTTTACTGTTGAAATCCACAAAAGGTCACCTCGTCACGTACCATCAAATCACATACCCAAAATCAAATATTAAAATTGACACAAAAAACCATAGAAAAACTATTTTAATCTTATAATGGGTCAATTTCTAGTTTGAAAATACAAAATAATCAGAGGATTGCATGTATTGAGTAGCGTGTGTTACGTCTTTGACCAAAGCTTCATTTTCATTTCAACAATTAGACTTAAATAGACATGATGTTTGAAAGGTACGAGTTGATTCCAGAGCAAGAGAAAATTCTCAAACAAAAATCAAATGATCATCCTTGTAAAGTTAAGCAGTCGGGGGCAATACAGTGGACTCTGGAAAGAAAAACAAACAATATTCAGATTAACCAACGGGAAAAATCAAATGATGAATCAGTAAAATCCATCAAAGCTATGACAATGACAATTGCCTCTTAATGATAGACAAAAGAATGAGCATGATCAGATCAACTGATAAAAATGTTGCTCATGGACAATTTATGATTTTATGAACTCCAAACAACAATTGAGAGTAATTGTGCACTTAAGGGGGATCTTCACGTCTGAAATCTTGGTTTACCCTCTAAAGTATGGTTATGACAGCTAAAAGATGTGATTGCATAGGTGCATTTGGATAAATACAAGCCACAAAGACTGACTAGGGATAATCTGCTTTGAAGCCCATTGATTCAAATTGCATCTCACCACATGAATGTGGGTGATAAAAAAGAATATTATTAATGATGACAATGCATTTCTCTTCAAGATGTGGTTAGACAAGCTGAGATGAATTTATTGAGAAGAACGTTGAATATAAAACAATGAGCCTTGGTTGCATGTCTGAATGACTTAACAATTCCATGAAAGTTAATGATAACATATGCTTGAAGAGTATGGTTCAACTGAAGGCAATTTCATGGCTGATGAACAACATAGGATGAGGTTGGCGCTAGAAAACCTTTTGATGATTATTAGCAGGTTGCAAATAGTGAATCAGAGGACATTTCTTGAGAGAATAAAAGAAGTAAAATGATTATTTCAAACTCCTTTATAATGAATCAAGCAACACAACACTTGAGGCATGACCGGACTTGATAAACAATGAGAGCAGTAATCATCGCGGGCAACTCAGGATGGGCACTGCACTTACATTTGAGTGGAGGATTGAGATGTTGTAAACTCAAACAAGCCGGTGAATCAGAAAAATTAAGAAAGCTTTGGATTACAAAGGCACCCTATGATGATGGAGCATCAAAGAGAGGGGGCCTATATTTTAAACTAGGTAAGGATGCATGCATATCATTTAACCCCAAATCATTGCATAAATGTTTTTGAATTTTTACAGGAAAAATCCATAATGAAATTCAGTAAGATTTTGATGAATCTGAGTGGACAAAGAAAGAATTATTGAGCTAATGATAAGAAAGGATTATAGTTTTGATGTAGAACAAGAGGAAGATGAGATAAACCTTACCATTAGAAAATTCTCAAGAAAATGAAAAGATCAACCTCGTAATCAGGAAGAATCTTCAGGTCAACCCTACAATCAGGAAACACTAAGTTTTTCAAACCCCGTGATTGGGAAGTAAAAAGTCAACCGTGCAATCAGGATGCACTAAGTTTTCAAACCCCTTGATAGAGAAGTAACATACATTTTGGTTCTAATTAAAGAGGATCGTTAGATTGCGATCTCAGGTTAACCCAACTTAAGGTAATATTTTGGTTCTCGTTAAATAAAATTGCTAGATTGAGATTTTAGGTTAGTCGAGCCATTGTTCATATTTGAGTTATAGTTAAAAGGGATTGCTAGATTGGGATTTTAGGTTAGCTGAACGGTGTTTTTAGATTTCTGGTTCTGGTTAAAAAAAATTGCTATATTGAAATTTCAGGTTAGCCGAGCCATTATTCAGATTTGAATTCTAGTTAAGAAGGATCGCCAAATTGGATCTTAGGTTAACCAAACTATTTTTAGATTTTTTTTATGGTTAAATAAAATTGTTAGATTGGAATTTCAGGTTAGCCAAGTCGTTATTCAAATATATGTTTTGGTTAAAGGAATCGCCAAATTGGGATTTAAGGATAACCAAGGTATATACAGTTTGATCGTAGTTCTAATTGAAGAGGATTGCTGCAAAAACAGTATTTCAGGTCAACAGAACTAGAAGCTTTGCAGAGATTAGTTTTGGAAGAACAATTTGTTTGTCTTTACATTACTTATGGAGGAAAGACTTGTTTTGTCGCCAGTGAAAATAAACTAATTTTTTAATTTATGAAAGGGAAGGTCACCCATGAAAATAAACCAGTTTTTTAATTTTAAAAAGAACAGGTTGTCCATGAAAATAAACCAGTTTTTAAAAAGGGAGGTCACCCATGAAAATAAACCAGTTTTTTAATTTTAAAAAGAACAGGTTGTCCATGAAAATAAACCAGTTTTTAAAAAGGGAGGTCACCCATGAAAATAGACTAGTTTTCTAATTTCAAAACGGGTAGATTGCCTGTGAAAATGGACCAATTTTTGAAAGGGGAGGTCGTCCATAAAAATAGATCAGTTTTTGAAATGGGCAAGTCGCTAGTGAAAATAAATCATTTTCTGAAAAAGGGGTAGGTCGCCCATGAAAAAAGACTAGTTTTTTAATTTCAAAAAGGGCAGGTCGCCCTTGAAAATTGAAAGGGCAGGTCGCCTATGAAAATAGATCAGCTTCTAAAGATAGGCAAGGTGCTCATGAAAATAGATCATTTTTTGAAAAAAGGATAGGTTGCCCATGAAAATATATCAGTTTTTCAATTTCTGAAAGGGGAGATTGGCAATAAAAATAGACCAGTTTTGAAATTTCAGAAAGAGCAGGTCGCCCGTGAAAGTAGACTAGTTTTTGAATTTCAGAAAGAACAGGTCGCCTGTAAAAATATACTAGTTTCTGAAATGAGAGATCATCTATGAAAATAAACCAGTTTTTTAATTTAAAAAAGGACAGGTCGCTCGAAAAAATAAACTAGTTTCTCAAAAGAAAGGTCGCCCATGAAAATAGACCAGTTTTTGAATTTCAGAAAGGGCAGGTCGCCCATGAAAATAGACC